>Ga0206821_10017_pt1 | contig 44221 bp, 49 predicted proteins | sample Alteio_BWOrgCont_85_FD_152860 | JGI IMG/M metagenome (GOLD analysis project Ga0206821, IMG submission 152860) | Enriched cells from forest soil in Barre Woods Harvard Forest LTER site, Petersham, Massachusetts, United States -... | ecosystem: Environmental > Terrestrial > Soil > Temperate forest >...
CAGGAGAGGTAATACTAGGATCTATATTACCCAACATTAAATAGGCTCCACCAAGAACTAGTGCAAGAAGCATCACTCCGTATACAGTTCCTGCATCTACGCCACCCTTAAAGCGTTTTTTACTTCTTTTTGCCGGTACTGATGACTTTCTTTTTTTCATATTTTAGTATTATATTTAGAGTAACGCGATGTTTACAGTGTTGTCAAGCACCAAAAAAATAATGTAAAAATTGTTTATAAAATTTACACTAAAATTTATGTATACAAATGTGTATTTATATATTTGCACAGGTATGTATTTTATTGTATAATGTAACTATCTTAATACATCTGTATTTATTCCCTCTGCTTGTAGGCAGAATCAGATGAAGGATAACCCATTTTATTTTAAAATAGAAATATATGGGTGAAAGGGATATTTATGAGAACAATTAGTTTAGAAGAATTATTGGAAGCTGGATGCCATTTCGGACATCAAGTTTCTAGACAAAACTCCAAAGCGCGTGATTATATTTTTGAGGCACGTGACGGAATCCACATTATTGACCTTGAAAAAACTAAAGAAGGACTTGAAGAAGCTGCAAAATTTGTTAAGGAAACCGCGAAGAAAAATGGTATTTTTCTCGTTTTAGGAACCAAACGACAGGCCTCAGAGGTTATAGAAGAACAAAAAAAAAGACTCGAAAAAGATAGTATTGAAGGTGTATATTTTGTAACAAAAAGATGGATCGGCGGAACGCTTACAAATTTTTCTGAAGTTGCGAAAAATTATAAAAAACTTAAAGATATCACCACAAAAGTTAAAGATCCTAATGCCCGCACAAAATACACAAAAAAAGAATTAAGCGATTTAGACAAAACCAGACAGAAATTAGAAGGGTTTTATGGAGGAGTTGCTGATATGCCATCCCTCCCCAATGCAATATTCATAGTTGATACTCATCAGGAGCATGTTGCAGCTAACGAAGCATTAAAAGCCGGCATTGCAACGATCGGTATTACTGATACCAATGCAGATCCGACAATAATCACTTATCCGATTCCTGCAAATGATGATGCAGTTGGGAGTTTAAAACTTATCACAGAATATATTTTTGATGCGTGGGTTGAATGGAAAAAGACAGTTGAAACGAAAACTCAGAATACGGATGAAGATAAAAAGCCGAATGAAAAAGATAAACAAAAAGCTGAAGAAAAAACGGCTAAACCGGAATTAAAAGAAAAAGCCAAAAAGACAGAAAAAACAGAAAAAGCAGCAAAAACTATAAAAGCTAATAAAGACGTAAAAAAGTAAAAATATAATCAGTTTTCAATTAAATATGGCAGTCGATTTAAAAGCTATTAAAAAACTTCGAGATGAAACTTCAGCCTCTATTGCAGATGTCAGACGTGCACTTGATGAGACAAAAGGTGATGAAAAAAAAGCGCTCGTTTGGTTAAAAAAAAGAGCAAGTGAAATTGCAGCAAAAAAAGCTGACAGACAGACAGGTGAAGGTCTTATTGAATCATATATTCATGGAGGCGGAAAAGTTGGAGTGCTGGTTGAGCTTCTTTGTGAGACAGATTTTGTTGCAAAGACTGATGAATTTAAAAACTTAGCAAAAGAAGTTGCTATGCAGGTTGCTGCAATGAATCCTGAAAATGTTGATTCACTTCTTAAACAAGAGTATATTAGAGACAGTTCTCAAACAATTGAACAGATTGTTAAATCTATGATAGGTAAGTTAGGAGAAAACATTACCGTTAAACGTTTCACCAGGTTTGAAATTTAACATTTTATATGGATCCTGTCGCAACGAAAACAAAAGAAAAACTGCAAAAAGTCCTCGACGTATTGAAAGACGATCTTGCCACGATCCGAACCGGCCGTGCAACACCTGCACTTGTAGAACATATTGTAGTTCCAGTATATGGGGGCTCAGCCAAACTTAAAGTTATGGAATTGGCAACCATAGCAGCATCTGATAATCAAACATTAATTTTGACACCGTTTGACGCCTCTGTAATACACGATCTTCAAAAGGGGATTGAAGCAGCAAATGCCGGATTGAATCCAGTCGTTGACAGTACTATTCTTCGCATAACAATTCCGCCATTATCACTGGAAAGACGTCAGGAACTAATAAAATCAATGAAACATAAACTCGAAAACGGTAAAGTGATGATTCGTCAAGTACGACATGAAATGATTGAAGATATGAAAAAAGATTATGAAGGTCGTGAAGATGATATTAAACGATTAGAAAAAGAGATACAACGTTTTGTTGATGAGACTAGTGAAACATTAGATGAATGGGGCAAACAAAAGGAACAGGAACTCCTGCAGATATAAGTATTTTAGGCAGCAATTTTGTCAGTTACTTCTTCAGCACCTTCGTTAGCATCATCCCTAGTTTCCTCTTTTGTACCTGGTTGCCTTTCCATTTTTATAGGTGTTGTCTCTATTTTATTTTTTACAAAATTATATAGCTTTGTTAATACATTATGATATTTTTTTTGTATTGTACCTTCTTTCAACCCTACTTCCAGCTGACCGACAAAGAGGCGTATCCCGTCAACTTCCTGCTCTGAAAGTGTGGGTTGTTCTTCTTGTAATTTTTTGATACCTTCTATACCAAATGGAGCAATACTATCCAAAGTATCCAGTCCGTTAATGCTGCTGAAGTAGTCCAAATCATACACCGGATCAAGAACAAACTGAATAACACCTTCTTCACCTGTTGGTAAGTTCTGATCAAGATCTATCTTGCTCGTTGTGGTTTCTCCGTCTTTTATTGTGACAAGCAGTGGAGTTAATTTATCAAATTCAACCCCTTCCCATTCCTTAATAGCAGAATTAATTGCATCTTTATGGGTAACCCATTGAGGACTCTGTGCTATCGCTTCTTTTCTTGCATCAGCTACCGTTTCTGCGAATTTAGCAAATGCTTTTTCCATATCATCATCAGTTAATTCTTCCTTTTCCGAAATCATTTTTAGAACCGGTTCAAGATTTTTGCCGGTATATGTTGGATATTCCGGAAGTACAGCTTCAGCAGTGGGTAAGTGTCTGACAACATCAGTAAGAACAGCGGTATAAATATCACGGTTTCGATCAGCATCAGGCATAGCATCCTCATCAGGAACAATATCCCACTGTTTTATTTTATCTCCAAAGTATCCTCGAAGGTCTCGTACTGCTCCAATACTCACACTTGTTATATCTCCGTCCTCAATTTTTGTTAAAGCGGTATCAAGAGTTCGAAGCATTAATATTTCTGTAGAATCTTCTTCCTTAGTTTCTTGTTTTCCCTGCAAATCCTGCATTTCAGCATGAATTAGAGTTTTACCATCACGTAATGTAAATGGTTCTGAAGATGGTCGGTCTCTAAGTTGTGTGAGTGCTGTTTCTAAATTCTTCGATTCAGGTTTGGGTCTTCTGACCTCACGTCTTTCAAGCAAACCTGTTTTTGCCTTGAAATTTTCTGCGCCGGCTACAACTCCTGATACTTCTGCTTCTGCCATACTCATTATATCCTAGCTTAATTGCTCTGTTTTTATCAAGTGCGCAAAGATGCTATAATAGTTTTATGATCGTTACGATTATAGTTTTTCTCCTCATTCTGACTGTTTTGGTATTGATTCACGAAGCCGGACACTATATTATGGCTAAAAAATTTGGCATTAAAGTAGAGGAATTCGGTTTCGGGTTTCCTTTAACTCCTGCAATTTGGCAGATGAAAAAAGGTGAAACTGTGTATTCTTTTTATCCTGTATTAATCGGAGGATTTGTAAAATTATATGGAGAAGATGATGCAGGAGGAGGTAAAGTTGTTGTAAAAAAAGATAAGAAAGAAAAAAGTGAGGAAAATACTGAAGATGAAAAGCGGGCATTTTATGCACAGTCCCTTGGGAAGCGTATAACTGTCGTTATCGCAGGTGTATTCATGAATGCTTTATTGGCTGTTGTTATTTTTTATATTTTCCTGATAATGAGTAATTTTAAAACGCAGCTGCCTTTAATCGGTAGCTTTCACTTTTTTGGTGTAGACCAGAAAATATCAACACAGGTTGTTATAAGTGAAATTGAAAAAAATTCTCCTGCAGCTAAAGCTGGGATTACTCCTTTTTCAACGATTGAATCAGTAAACGGCCAGCCGATTACACAGCTTAATACATTTGCTCAATTAATTAAAGATCATGCGGGACAATCGATAACCATTCATTGGCAAGATGAAAAAACAACAACAAACCACACGGCAGTTGTTATTCCACGGATTCACCCTCCGAAAAATCAAGGAGCACTAGGAGTTGCATTTTATCCGGTCAGAACAGTTACTCTATCGTATGATACACCTGCGCAACGGCTCTTTTCAGGTTTTATCCATCCGGCAAACTTAATGGCGTATAATTTTGTTGCTTTAGGATATCTTATAAATATTTCAGTTCAAGAAAAGAATATTGCACCGGTTAGTGAAGGAGTTTCAGGTCCAGTAGGGATAGGGTATGTTGTAGGTTCAATTATACAGATCCCAAATGTTAATGAACGCATTATGCAGCTTCTTAATTTGACTGGCTTACTTTCGATTTCTCTTGCAATATTTAATATATTTCCTATTCCAGGCCTGGACGGTGGCAGGCTTTTGTTTCTTGTTATCGAAGGAGTATTTAAGAAAAAAGTTGATCCCAAAGTTGAAGGGTATATTCATTCTATCGGTATGGCATTTATGCTGCTTCTGCTGCTTTTAATAACAATTAAAGACGTTAATCAGTTCTTTATACATTGACATTGTTTTTTTTATCTGATTGACTTTATATAAAGGTGTAATGTATGACAAAAGATGAGCTGACACAATTTATTAGAGAGAAATTTCAAGAAGGCAAAAGGCGTAGCGAGATTAAAGACCAGCTTTTGCAAGAAGGATTTTATGAAGAAGACGTTGATGAGGCCATGGACCAAATTCAACATGATGCTCTCAGACAACTTCCAGTAATTTCATCAGTTTACAAGATTATTGATGAATTTGAATCAAAATCTTCACTAGCATCTCCCAGAAATACTGTAATTCTTATGTCTGTATGTGTTGGAATTTTAATTTTGATTGCAGCTATATTGTATTTTGTGTTTGATCCGCTTGGCACTCAATCAAATGCACGTGATGTTGAAAGAAGAGATGATCTTGCTAAAATTCAAACTGCGTTAGAATTTTATTACCAGCAGTATCATTCATATCCGGGCACTTTAAACAAATTAGTCCCTGAGTATCTCACTAACGTACCTAATGATCCACAAACAGGGCAAGCATATTCATATACACTGAATGATTCAAATGATTATGAATTATGTATTTCATATGAATTAGTTGCGAAACAATGTGTAAGTCCTGCTGACCAGTCATCTGTTATTCCTATAATCCCAACAGCAACACCAGAAGTGCAATATGTTCCGCAAAGTGCAACCGGTTCTTCCGGGTCAAACTCAGTTTCTCCATCACAAGCTGAACCTTCTGGAGGAATTCAATGAGTGTAATACAGGAGTATCTTACAAAATATGCAATCCGTTTTCATGAGAATCAGGGTATTACCGTGTGTAATGTAACTGACTTGTCTAGTGGAGTTAGTCTAATTAAAGATTTTTTATATGAAATTATAAATAGAAATACAGTTTTATATCTTTCAGGAGGTCATTTTCAGACTTTATATGAACAATTAGCAAAAGATGCAAAACTTTCGCTCGGTGCAGTTGGACTAATAGATGAACGATTTGGAGAACCAATGCATGCCACTAGTAATGAACGAATGATTAGTGAAACAAAACTCATTAAATATCTATCTTTTAAAGATATCCCTTTTTATCCAGTTATCCAAAATGGGAAAAGCAGACAAGATGCAGCTACTGCATATGACGAAAAGATTCGTTCACTGCAGAATACGTACCAAAAACATATTGGTTTAATTGGTATAGGGCCCGATGGGCATATATCAAGTATTATTCCAAACAGACCGGATTTCCATGATCCGTGGTTTGATCCGGATAGAAAAAATCTTGTAGTTTCTGAGTTCAATGATCCGAATAGTCATTATAAAGAACGTATTGGGATGACGTTTCTTGGATTAACTATGCTTGATCTTTCTATTATTTCAGTATTCGGGGACAGCAAACAACCGATGTTTGAACTAATGTTTGCAGATGGTTCTGAAGAAGATCTACCTTGCCGCTTTTTCAAAAGACCTGAAATTGCTCAAAAGACGCTACTTGTTACCGATCAGCAGGTGTAATATTTTTTTATTTTAAATCTTACAATATAGGTGTAGTTACATTAGCCACAACCTATTTGGTTATTTACAGATAATTGTACTTTCTTAAGTTGTATAACTAGAGTAAAATAGACAAACTATGATGAACCCATTTGTTATTGTAATTTTCGGTGCAACGGGAGACTTAGCGCAGCATAAACTTTTGCCTGCATTATATTCACTCTTTAAAAATAAATCCTTTGGTGATACTTTTTATATTGTAGGATTTGCAAGAAGAGAATTAAATGATGTTGAATACCGAAATTTTCTTGATAAAGAGTTGCCATATCATACTGAACCGGAATGGAACAAATTTTTGAAAAATGTTTATTATCAGCAAGGTATTTTTGATGAAGAGGTAGGATATACTGAACTGATTAAGAAACTCAATGGATTTGATACTCAAATTGGGGCCTGCATTACTCGTGTTTTTTATCTTGCTACACCGCCTGATAACTATGAAACAATACTTTCATATCTTGAATCAACCAAGCTATCAGAAGGCTGTGGTCAAGGTTCAGAAAAATGGACCCGGCTTGCAATAGAAAAACCTTTCGGTAAAGATCTGGAGAACGCAAGAAGGTTAGATATAGGATTAGCAAAAGTATTTGAAGAGCGCCAAATTTACCGGGTAGATCATTATCTCGGTAAAGAGACTATGCAAAATATGATTGCATTCCGTTTTGCTAACAGTATATTTGAACCTGTTTGGAATAAAGAACATATAGATAATGTGCAAATTACATGGGCTGAAAAGGAAGGAGTCAGAACCCACAGTAAATTTTTTGACGGTATCGGTATTCTTCGTGATGTCGGACAAAATCATCTGTTACAAATGCTTGCAACAGTTGCTATGGAACAACCGGTTACTTTTTCAAAAGAAGGAGTTAGAGATGCTCGGGCAAACGCGATAAAAGCAATTCGTTGTCCTGATGTTTCAGAAATAAAGGATGTAGTAGTGAGAGGACAATACAGGGAATACCGGCAGGAAAAAAACATCATGCCAAATTCTCAAACAGAGACTTTTATAGCTGCAAAATTATTTGTTGATACTCCTCGGTTTTCTGAAGTTCCTTTTTACTTACGTGCGGGTAAAAAAATGGAAAACGAAATGATGGAAATTAAAGTTGTGTTTAAACAAACCTGTCATATCTTATTTAAAGAGTATGGTTGCCCTGAAGTTGGAAATGTTTTAACAGTCAGAATTCAGCCCGATGAAGGAATAACACTTCAAGTAATTGCCAAAGAACCCGGGAACAATCTTCATCTAAATACCGTTGATATGAGATTCTCATATCATCAGACATTTGGCGGTCATGGTGCTGATGCATATGAAAAAATATTACTTGATATTCTTCACGGCGATCAGATGCTATTTAATCGATCCGATGAACTTGAAAGCTCTTGGCATTTGATCTCAACTATTCTTGAAGGTTGGGAAATTGAAGAGGGATCAATAACTCTTTATGATTCGCAGACGTGGGGACCTCAATCAGCAAATCGCCTCATTGAAAAAGACCAAAGACGTTGGTTATAATGATATAAGTCATAAAAAGGATATAACGTTATTCAGTTAAAATTCTATCTTTTGTTGAATCATCTCTAAACTGATAATTTATTTTTAAAGCAAACTATGCAAATTGCGGTTCTTGGAATGGGGAAAATGGGGAAAAATATTGCCGAAAAGCTTATGCTTGAAGGGCATGATGTTTTTGTGTGGAACAGGACCCATGATGTTCTTGATGCAATGCGGGTTGAGAAAGCTTCATATATTGTAAACCAAAAGCTGCATTTAGTTTATTCTGTAAAAGATTTGCAGCAAAGTTTAGTAAAACCGAGAATTGTTTGGGTAATGCTTCCAAACGGTGAACCAACAGAATCTATGTTACAGGATTTACATGATGGCATTGTTGACAGGAATGATATAGTAGTGGATGGTGGAAATTCATTTTATGTGGATACTCAAAAACGCTTTCAGATGTTTTCTGAGATTGCAGTTAAATATTTGGGAATAGGTGTTTCAGGAGGAATTCATGGACTTGAAAATGGATACCCATTAATGGTTGGAGGAGACAAATCTGCATATGAATATATAACTCCAATACTAAATAGCCTTGCAAAACCAAACGGGGGTCATAATTATTTCGGTACTGGAGGTGCCGGACATTTTGTTAAAATGGTACACAATGGGGTTGAATATGGTATGATGCAGGCTATTGCAGAAGGATTTGCGGTACTGGCTAAAAGTGATTATAAAATAAATCTGGTAACAGTCGGTAATAATTGGCAAAGAGGAAGCATCGTTGCCAGTTTTCTGGTATATACTGCTGTATCAGCTCTTATAAAAGATCATGACCTATCTCAATTCGATGGATACATTGATGCATTAGGTGAAGGAGAATGGACGGTTGAGACTGCAAAATTATTACATGTACCCGTGCCGGTTATTGAACAAGCTTTGGATTTTAGGAAGAAATCACAATATGATATTGGTATTCAGGAAACTTTTGTTGCAAAGATGGTTGCTGCACTTCGGCATGAATTCGGGGGACATCCAATACATAAAACAGAAACTAAAAAGGACGATAAATAATACGTTCAAAAATTTAATGTATTCATCGAACATCTACCCGACGTTGAACAAGAATTCAAAAGATATCAAATTTCATAAGAGTTTGACATTACATAGTGTTTTTTTATACAATACCAGTATAAAGCGTTATTAGTTTGGCTTCCTACCAAACAAATTTCTTACTATAGAATGCGCTGACTGTGGGGTTATATATAATAACCGAAACAGTACGGAATGCCTATTCGTATAATTAGGAAACTAAATTCGCTATTATTTCAAAAATAAATAGTTGAGTAAGTTAGTAAGATTTCAGCAGTAATACTGAAATTAAACAAGGTGGTACCACGACCACTATTCAAAATTCTAAAGAGCTAATGAAGAATTTGCTCTAAGATTACGAAAAGTGACGTCCTTGTAAAATCTTATGTGTAAAGATTTTGAAGGGCGTTTTTTTTGTGCAAATATAGATAAGATGACTAGATTTGCACAAATGTGGATGCTATACTGATAAAAAATATGAGGTATTCAAAGTTATTTGTTCAAACCTTAAAAACTCCACCAAGAGATGCTGATACAGTTAATCATAAACTTCTGACTCAAGCAGGTTTTATAGAACAATTAATGGCAGGGGTATACACGTACTTGCCGTTAGGGCTTCGCGTTTTAAAAAGGATTGAACAAATTGTCCGCGAAGAAATGAATGGTATCGGGGGGCAGGAAATATTAATGCCGGTACTACACCCCAAACATATCTGGGAAATTTCAGGTGGTTGGAATTCTATTGATGTACTCTTTAAAATCAAGTCACGAACTCAAAAAGAATATGCTTTGGGTCAAAGCGAAGAAGAAGTTGTAACACCATTGGTTATGAAACATGTTAACTCATATAATGATTTGCCTAAGGCAGTGTATCAAATTCATTGGAAATTCCGTGATGAATTACGGGCGAAATCTGGAATTTTACGTGGAAGAGAATTTTATATGAAAGATATGTACAGTTTTCATGAATCGCAGAAGGACTTTGACAGTTTTTATGAAATTGTTAAAAAAGCCTACCTAAAAGTGTATGAAAGATTAGGCTTGGTCGCAAAAGTAACAGAAGCTTCAGGTGGAAGTTTTACAACAAAAATTTCATATGAATTTATGGTATTAACAGATGCAGGTGAGGATGATATTTTATATTGCGATACCTGTGAATTTTGCGTAAATCTTGAAATCGCAAAAGTTAAAGAATCCGGCATCTGTCCAAAATGTTCATCAGGGAAATTACATAAAGCACGAGCTTCAGAAGCAGGTAATGTATTTGATTTGGGTCAAAAATATACAAAAGATTTTGATACTCCATTCATTGGAAGAGATGGTAAACAACACTATGCATATATGGGCTGTTATGGTATTGGTATATCTCGTGCTATGGGTATTCTTGTAGAAAAACACCATGATGATAAAGGAATAATTTGGCCGAAAACTGTCGCGCCTTTTCAAGTACATCTTATTTCAATTAATTCTGAAAATGAAACTGTTAGAAAGACTGCGGATGAGGTATATAGTGAATTGATGAAACAAGGATTTGATATATTTTATGATGATAGAGACGTTAGGGCAGGTGAAAAATTTGCTGATTGTGATTTGATTGGTATACCTTTCAGAATTGTAATATCTTCTAATACTGATATCGCAACAAGTATTGAATTTAAAAAACGAACGGAAGATAAAGCAAAATTTTATTCACTTGAGAAAATCACAGAATTATTAAAAAAAGAATTTCCTACTAAAACAAGAACGGAAGATTAAATACTTTTATCCAAAAAATAGTATAAACCGCAAAGAAAATAAACGCTCCTATTATATACAATACTTTTAACAGTGGAGATGATTTATGTTCCACCTGCTGATTTACCGATGCAGGTGATGGCAGTGGCTGCGGGTTACTGTTAAAATCTTCAGGTGTATAAGGAGTAACCGGTGTTAACGGTGGTTGTTGAGGATCAGTTGCTGCAGGAGACGGATTAGAAAAAAAAGAATTCGCTGAAGATGGAGGATTTTGGTCAGGTGCAGGAGCAACGGCAGGTTGCTGAGCTGCATTTTGATCAACCGGTGGTTGTTCTACCGGTACAGAATTTGAAAGGATTGATGACGCATCATTTGGCATTTGATTTACAGTAGGTCCGGTACCAGGATTGGGACCTTGATCAGAAGTTTGTATATTTATTGGTGTGTTTGGATCAGACAATGGTGCTCCAGGATCAAATGTTGTAGGAGTTGCTCCAATATTTTGGTCAGGCTGTGCAGCAGTTGTATTTGGATTCTGAGCATCACCATTTGATGTAGTTCCCATGACACGAGCATAAGTCTCTTTAAGTTTGGGATCAAGGTGGTCAAATGATTTTGTTGGATCCATAAAAAGTTTTAACTACACTCTTTATGATCGTAGATTTGGACATGTTTGTCAAGACCGCGAGTTTAAAATTACTGAAATTTATAATTATTTTACCTATGCTATATGTATGGAATATTTATTCAAATTTCACTTTATTTTTCAGTAATTTTTTTTATATACCCATAAAAAAAACATAATCTTTACAGGAATAAAAAATTGAAATTGTACTAATGGATATTATACGAACTATTTAGATTTTTGAACTTTTATTGTATACTTAACCCAATGAAAATTATTGTAACGCATATGTCTCCTGACTGGGATGCAATTACATCAGTTTGGCTTTTAAAGAAGTATCTCAGTGGTTGGCAGGAAGCTGAAGTTAAATTTGTGCCGGCTGGTCAACGGTTAAAGAATTATGCAAATGACAATAAGACTCAAAGTGACGATCCCATTGAGCATTTTGGAGATGATGAAGTGATTCATGTCGATACCGGTTTAGGACCGTTAGATCATCATCAAACACAAGATGCGTCTGTGTCTGCAGCTTCTCTAACATGGAATTATGTGCTGTCAGAATTTAAAGAAGCAAACGATAAAATAACAGCAGAACATAAAGAATCTATATCTCGTATAGTTAAAGTTGTTGTAGATATCGATCATTTCAAAGAAGTATTTTGGCATGATGCTGCATCAGACATATATGAATTTTCACTACTCGGAATACTTGATGGATTGAAATATGAAAAACCTGGAAGGGATTCAGAATACGTAATTTTCGGAATCGCTTGTCTTAATGCACTTGTTGCTGAATTTGAAAATAGGATATGGGCAGAAAAGGAAATTAGTGAAAACGGCGTAAAGTTTACTACTCGTTTTGGCAAAGGTATTGGTTTTGAAACACTTAATGATACAGTACTTAAGCTTTCTCAAAAAATGGGATATAAAATTGTCCTGCGTAAAGATCCCCGAAAAGGGTATATAAGAATTAAAACAATACCAGACCAGATTGGGGATAAAGGAGCTGATTTAACACCTGTATATGAAAAACTAAAAAAGATGGATCCTGATGCTACGTGGTTTCTTCATGTATCTAAAAAAATGCTCCTGAACGGAACACCGAAAAATCCGAAGATGGTTCCGACACGATTGACGCTTCATGAGATAATAACTGTATTAGAAACGATTTAAAATATTTTTGAATTTTGTACAAACAGTAAGATAACTGTAGAATGTTTTATTATTTATTAGGTTAACGATTTACTTATATGAATAATTGTCTTTTTTGTAAATTAGTAGATAAAGAGATACCTGCACTTATAGTATATGAAGATAAAAAGACAATTGCTTTTATGGAACTAACCCCATCTGCACCTGGTCATATAATGGTTATTTTAAAAAAGCACGGGAATAATATTTTAGAATATTCACAAGCCGATTTGGGGAAATTAATGGCAAGTGTTCAGATCGTTGCAAAGAAAATAGAAAAAGCCTTACGTCCCGATTCAATTACTATTGGTATAAATCATAAGGAACGGCATGGGGTTCCTCATTTACATGTACATTTGATACCCAGGTGGGAAAATGATAAAGGAGGTATTATCCAATCGGTTGTTTCAAATAAACCAAAAGAGTCAAGAGAAAATTTAGCAGATAAAATCCGCAACGCATAAAGCTTAGTATATAAGTACTTGCATAGTTATCGTTTTATTTTACAATTGTTTTCATAATTTTTATTTTTCATTCTAATATAGAGATTTACTTATTGGGGGATTTGGAGTAAAATAGGAACAAAAGTTACAAACAAAGGTCAAATTTCAAAAAAGTAACGAATAGTTACTTTTTCTACTAATAATTTTCTCAATATTTTGAAATTTGAACTTTTGGGAGGGGGTGTTTTTTATGGTATATGTTAAAAAATTACCAGGACAATCAGATGATCAGGTTATCCGAAACTTTTCCAAAAAAGTAATGGATGCCGGTATTGTACAAGAAGCAAAACGTCGAAAATTTTATCTTAAACCTTCACTTGCAAAAAAATTGAAGAAAAAACTAAAGCAGGAAGAAGCAGCAAGAGTAAAATTATTCTAAATAAAATTTGCTACGTATTGATAAGTTTAGGAAACATATATATTTAATAAAATATTAATAAGTAATACATTTAATACTGACTCATTGAAATTCCCAGGTATTGCCAAATAGAGACAACGCATGCAAAAAGCAAGAGTTTTAATTTATGTTGAAAGTAGATATAAAGTTAACAGAAAGCGCATAAAATCTGCGATACAATTTGTGCTGGATGATCAAAATATTCAGACACAGATTGAAGTATCGGTTGCAATTATAGGGGATAGGAAAATGCGTGTTTTGAATAAGCAATACAGAAATTTAGATAAAACGACAAATATACTTTCTTTTCCACTTGCGGAAGGTGAGCAAACAAGAATGCCACATGATATTATGCGTGTCGGAGATATTATTATTTCATATCCTATGGTAATTAAAGAATCGGCAGCGCAGGATATGCTTGTGGATGATCGTGTGGAAGAACTTGTCCAGCATGGTATGTTACATTTGTTGGGTTTACACCACGAATGAGTAAGTTAAAACGTATGACTTACAAATAAACATATTTCATACGTTAGCATCGTGTACAAATTAGCTACACCAATACAGAGACTATGGTTTTTTATCGTAAATACCGCCCGCAAAAGATTGATGATTTGGATAGTTTGTCTGTCCGAGAAACATTGTTTGCTGTTTTAAAAAAAGAAATTCCTCATGCATTCTTATTTACCGGACCGAAAGGTTTAGGGAAGACCTCAACTGCTCGTATCGTTGCGAAAGTGGTTAATTGTGAAACAATACATAAGTCAAATAAAGATACTAAATCAAAAGACGTAAAACTTAATTCCAAAACTACAGGTATTGCAGATTCTAATCAATTAGAGCCTTGCAATGAATGCGATCAGTGTAGATCAATTACCAATGGAACCAACGTAGATGTTCTTGAAATAGATGCTGCTTCAAATCGAGGCATAGATGAGATAAGGGAACTAAAAGAAAAAATCAGATTAGCTCCGGTTTCTGCTATTAGAAAAGTCTACATTATCGATGAAGTTCATATGCTCACAACTGAAGCATTTAATGCTTTGTTAAAAACACTTGAAGAGCCGCCAGATCATGCGATGTTTATTTTATGTACGACTGAAGCACATAAGGTTCCCGAAACTATTGTGTCTCGCTGTTTTCAGATCCAATTTAAACCTGCAACTGAAGATGAGCTTGTGCGGTCGTTTAAAAGAATTGTTGAAGGAGAAAATTTAAAAATTACTGATGAAGCACTGAAATATATCGCTCAATTGTCTGACAGGGGTTTTCGAGATGGTGTAAAGATTTTAGAAGAAGTTTCATTACAGGCAACAAATGAAGACATTATCAGTAAGGAGTTTTTGGAAAAGACATATAAAACATCCATAATTAACCAGCAAGTTGTCTCTTTTGTTTCATTCCTGCATGAAAGAAATACTCAAAAAAGTCTGGAAATTATTCAGGAAATAACCGGACAAGGTATAGACATAAAGCATTTTATTACCAGATTTCTTGAAGCATTGCATGAACTATTACTACACAATGTTCATGTTGGCGAATCAAATAAAAATCCTGATATTGCATTAGAATTTACCACCGGTGAAATAATGCAGTTAGTGATGCTTTTTTCTTCTGCAACAACAGATATGAAAAATGCAGTCTTACCCCAGTTGCCGGTAGAGCTTGCTGTTATTGAATGGTGTGAGGAATCAAAAAAGAATACCAATCAAACCATTCCTGTTTCAAATCAGCAAAAAGAACCGTTTCACTCAACGGTATCAACGAATTCTTCATCAGTTAGCGAATTACGAAGACAGGTCGGTACGATTAAAAAATTAAAAGCCATGTACGGCTCACCAATTTCAAAACAAAATGAATCCGATGAAGATATACCTGTCCCGAATTCAACCGTTGAACTTTTACAGACAAATGGCGATGGTCCGGTAACTGCTGAATGGTTGGATTTATTTTGGAAGAGTATGATTGACGAAATGAAAAAATATAATCATACAGTAGCGGGAGTTTTACGAGGATGCAGTATCAAGAGCTTTGAAGACCAAAAATTAATTATCAATACGGCATATAAATTCCATAAAGAACGGTTAGATGATTTGAAAAACCGTGAATCGCTTCTTAAAATAAGCAAATTACTTACTGGAAAAGATGTTGAGATTCAGGTAGAATTGAGGAAATAATACTAATTACTATTCTATATATATTTTTAAAAATATAACGTTAGGGGGGTGATTTTATTTATGGCATTTAATCCATTCGGACAATTAGGTGAACTTAAAAAAATGCGTGATCAGGCTATGACTATGCAGCGTGAGTTACAATCGGAAATTGTTGAGGTAAGTAAACGCGGTGTCTATGTCAAAATCAGTGGAGATCAAAAACTTTTGGAATTAAAATCAAACGGTAAATCAGATGAAGATATCCGTGAAGCTGTCAACGAAGCTGTCAAAAAATCTCAGGAAATTGCTGCAAAGAAAATGCAGTCAATGATGGGCGGCGTGGGGGGTTTAGCCGGAATGTTAGGGGGTAAGTAAACCAATAAGTCTTAAAAAAAATTGTAAAAACAGTTATTGATTTACTTTTATTTATCCTTACAATTAGAGTTATGCCAATAGCACAAGGTTATAAAGACAGTACCCAATTTGAAAAAATGAGGGATTATATCCTTATTGCGGGACGTTCAAATCCTGAATTAGCACAATCCATTGGTAGAATCCTTAAAAAAGAAGTTACCTGTCCGATTAGCAATTTTTCAGACGGAGAGATTCGTGTCCGCATCAAACCAAACCTTAGACGACAAAAGGTTTTTATAATTCAACCTACTTCAACACCGGTAAATGAACATATCATGGAACTTGTTTTTATGTGTGACGCGGCAAAGCGTGCATCTGCATCAGAAGTTATTGCAGTAATCCCGTATTTTGGATATGCCCGTCAGGATCGTAAAGAACTTTCTCGAGTGCCAATCAGTGCAGCAGCTGTTTCATCTCTATTAATTAATGCAGGTGTTGATAAAATTTTGACTATTGATATCCATTCGGAACAACTTGAAGGGTCCGTAAAACAACCCTGGGATAATCTATATGGCAGTTATTCGTTATTACCAGTAATTAAAAAAAGAAAATTAAAAAATATTGTTGTTGCCGCTCCGGATAAAAATGGTATGCTTCGTGCGACGGGATACGCGAAACTATTAAATGCTCATGGTGTTGCTCTGGTATATAAAGAGCGCGATGTTACTTTACATAATGTATCAAATGCAATGGGTATGATAGGAGAAGTGAATGACAAGGATGTATTATTAGTTGATGATATGATAGACACTGCAGGAACAATTGTACATGCTGCAAATTTTATAAAGATGAAAGGGGCTAAAAGCGTCAGGGTTGCAGCTACGCATGGGTTATTTACCGCGGATGCTTTGAAAAAAATAGGTGAGTCAGCGATTGATGAAGTGGTTGTTACTGATACAATACGACCTCGAGATGAAATCGTAAAAAATAAAAAGGTAACGATTGTAACGGTAGCTCCTCTTATTGCAGAGGCAATACGAAGAATCAGGACTGGCGAGTCAATTAGTCAAGCTCTTATTTTATAGCTAACAAACGTGGTATAGTTATAGCTCTATGTCTCAACCTCAAAACCAGCCTTTACAAGTATATTATGATAAGAATTGTCCGGTATGTTCACGGTTCATTGTATCAGTAACCAGTTCAAAGAAAAAAGAATATTTTCAGTGTCAGCCGCTTAAAGATCTTACGAGTAATGATTTATTATCAAAAGAATTTCACGTTATTACTCAGGATGGTAAAATATACAGAAAATTTGATGGCATTTTAAAAATAGGTGAGATGTATCAGAAATGGCAATTTTTAATTACGATTGCCAGATTTCCGGTTATCTATCAATTACTTTCCTTTGGATATGATATATTTGCCGCTCACCGGTATGGTATTTCGAAACTTTTTGATAGGATATTGTTAACAAAGTTAGTCCTCATTCTTGTGTTATTTGTAAGTTTCTTAGCTAGTTATCCTTTATGGTTAAGTGAGAGACAGTATCCTCAAGTACCAGTATTTTCTTTTCTCCCGGTAATACTATTTCCTTTTGATTACATCATATTTATAACTATGCTTATCCTACTGGTAGTAAGTTTTATAAATATCAGCAAAAGGGTTTTTTTAATTTCATTTGTGTGTATTTTGGGAATATATTTTCTGTTTGATCAGTCACGTTTGCAACCGGAATTCTATCAATTTTTACTTTTATCAATTGCGGTTTCTCTGTACCCCTGGACTGTGTCAAATACCCATAAAAAAAAAGTAATGCTCGCAACCTGTTGTATTATTATTTCAAGCATTTATATTTATAGCGGTTTACAAAAAGCAAATATTAGTTTTATATCAGGTGTTTATCCTTGGTTTGTCCAACCGGTAATACAATTTTTCCCAGATACAATAAAACAGATAATACGCAGTCTGGGTTTTCTCGTACCTGTTATAGAGACAGGAATTGGCATAGGGTTATTAGTAAAAAAATACCGTCTCCTGGCAATAGCTGTTGCAATATGTATGCACCTGTTTATACTTTTTTCACTCGGACCATTTGGTCATAACTGGAACAGTGTAGTCTGGCCCTGGAATATTGCAATGTGCTGTTTTGTAGTAATTTTATTTTGGGATACAGATTCGCTTGCTTTTTCAACACTTGTTAAACCGGTTCAACCGGTTTGTGTAATTCTAGTAATTCTTTGTGTAGTGCTTCCGGCGTTTAGTTTTATTAATTTATGGGATTCATATTTATCTGCAAGTCTTTATTCAGGTAATACTGAGAATGCTCAAATTCACATACCGGCAAATATTGTATATACACTTAACCCCCAAATTAAAAAAAATATTCAAAAAGCTGGTAATAACTTCTACGTTTTAGATATTAGTACCTGGTCATATGAAGCAATGAATGTTCCATCTTACCCGCAGGATAGAGTATTTAAAGGAATAACTAAAGCATTTTGTAAAAACGTACCAGTGAATACAGGTATTACTGTTCAGATTCAAGGGAAACCAAACTGGTTAACTGGATCGAGTAGCACTTCTGACTATACGTGTAAAGATTTATTATAGTAGAGATTGTTTGTTCGTCCTTTTTTTAGTACAATAGCTTCATGAAGATTTTTACGGGGTCCTCAAATAAACCTCTGGCAGAAAAAATATCAGAAAATTTAAATATAAAATTGTCACCTATTGAAACGATGATTTTTCCCGACGGAGAAAGGCGAGTGAAATTAAACGATGATGTTGTTGAAGAAGATGCTGTTGTTATTCAGTCAACCAGCACACCGGTAGATCAAAATTATATTGAATTGTTTTTTATCATTGATGCACTTAAACGCAGCGGTGCAAGATCAGTAACTGCAGTAATTCCATATCTGGGATACCAGCGTCAGGACCATGTATTCCGCGATGGTGAGGTAGTATCTCTTGATGTAATGATACAGTTTTTAGAATCGTTGCGTGTAGATAATGTTATTGCTTTTGATCTTCATTCAATTAAAATACCGGAGTTATTCCATATTCCCATAGATCATCTTACCGCTTTACCTCTTTTTGCACAGAGAATTCAGAGTAAAGCTTTTAATGCATTAATGACTGATAACCCATCTGAGTTTTTGAAAGACGTATTATTAGTGTCGCCTGATATGGGAGGACTTCGAAGAATAGAGCAGTTGTCAGCAAAGCTTAATAACATACCATGGATTGCCACTGTTAAAGACAGAGATCTACAATCCGGAGAAATTACTATAAATCATTTTGATGGACCATTTGATCCAACGGCCTTACCGGGCAAAAGAGCGTTAATAGTAGATGATATGATATCAAGCGGCAATACTGTTGTTGAGTCAGCGAAACTTCTTAAAGAGAATGGCGTTATATCCTGCGATGTATTTGCAACGCATGCAATTTTTTCTGAGGAAGCACCTGAATTGTTGCAGGACTCAAGTATAGACCGGGTATATGTTACTGACTCGGTTTTTATTCCAGAAGAGAAGTTTTTTCCCAAATTGCACGTATTATCAATTGCAGAAATGGTAGCAATGGAGCTCAAGAAGTAATACTTTAATTGAATATCCAATACAGTCTTTTTACTCATTGCAGTGTTGCCAGATGCATATATAAATCTGCATATTACTATTCACTATGAAGATACCTAAAGCTATCCAGAATGTTGTTGAGAGTTTTGAACGGCTACCGGGAATTGGTCCGAAAACTGCAGAAAGACTCACTTTTTATTTATTGCATGTTCCACAAGGCGAATTAGATCGTTTTGCTGATTCAGTCCAGAACTTAAAAAAAGATACAGTAATTTGTTCAATATGTTTTAATATAGATGAGGCCGATCCTTGCTCAATTTGTTCTGATCCCCAAAGAAATCAAGCGTTACTCTGTGTCGTTGAACAACCACTCGATGTTATTGCCTTGGAAAAAAATAAAAAATATCCTGGAGTATATCATGTTTTAAACGGAAAAATTGATCCATTGAATAATATAGGACCGGATGAAATACGGATATCTGAATTGATGACTAGAATAAGAGGTGTTGGAAACACCGTGACAGAAGTAATATTAGCAACTAATCCCACAATGGAAGGTGAAGCAACTGCAATGTATATTGCAAAAAAAATTAAAGGGTACAATGATGAAGTTACTGTAACAAGAATCGGAAGAGGCTTGCCGATTGGGGCTGATATAGAATATGCTGACCCTACTACACTTGAGCGTGCCATGGAAGGAAGATCTGAATATTAATAATCACAAAAATAAATAGTGAAAGTATTATAAAATGATTTTATAAAGTCCCATCTAATAATTTGTTATACTATTTGTGTATGCCAAATTTTAATCCATTTTCAAGTGATAATGAAGACACAAGTTTTGAAACGGGCATGCCGGTTAGCCAAGCTGCAAATACTGCAGTAAAAGCAATTTCTTCGCAAGCACAAGCACAAATTGATGCAACTAATCAGGATATTGTTAATCAATTGTACGGTCCAAGTACTCCAGACGAACCTGGCACTGATGAGGCAAATCAATCTCATGTTGATCAGTCAAATGCCGCAACCCGTGCCCAAAGTGCACACATGAGTGCAAGTATGAGTGCAAATAAAGGTTCTAAAACAAATCAAACTGCAAACCAGAATACAAATCAGACACCGGAAGAACAGGCTAAAATGGAAAAAATTCGGCACGAATTATTCGGTAACTATAGTGCGACGTATCAATCAGCACCAAATGCAGCTCATGGCCTTATTACAAATTTAGACCAAGAGATGGATAAAGCACGTAAAGAACGGGAGCAAAAAGAAACGCAGCGAAAACAGGAAGAAGAAGAGGAAGAAAAAAGAAAGAAAGAAGAAGAGGAAGAACAGAAGCAGGAATTAGTATCGCCTGCTGGTAAAAAGACAGGATTTACATTCGGCAAAAAACCTCAGCAGCCAATTGCCCTGAGATTGGCAAAAACAAAAACGGAAATCAACCGTGGTGCAACCGGTTAATATTGCAACTAATACAACGTTGGCAGTTTAGGTACTATACTATATTTGTCAGTGGCTATGGGTACTGAAGAAAATAGACCACTAATTGGTCAAAGTTTTTTACAGATCATATAGATACCACTTTTGTTTCACTAGGTAACCGCCTGGCTAAAGCTACTCAATTTGTTGCTAATGGACAATAAGTTTCATTACTTTTTTGAATTCCCCCTGTGCTTAAGGTATAATGCATAGTAATCAATAATCAAAAAAAGTATCCCAGTCTTTTATACTTTTATAATTAACTGATTTTACATATATAAAAAATGTTACGGTTATATAATTCACTTTCAAAAAAACTAGAAGATTTTAAACCGATTCATGCATTACAGGTCGGTATGTATACGTGCGGTCCAACGGTTTACCAGTTTGCTCATATAGGTAATTTCAGAGCTTATACTACCTCAGATATCCTCGTTCGTGTTTTACGGTATAACGGATATAAAGTAGAATTTGTTATGAATATAACCGATGTTGGTCATCTGGTTAGTGATGCAGATACGGGTGAGGATAAACTCGAGAAATCTGCAAAGAATGAAGGGAAAAATGTCTGGGAAGTAGCAGATTTTTATACAGATGCATTCTTAAAAGATTACCACGCACTTAATTTAACCAATCCATCCGTACTAAGTAAAGCTACCGGTCATATTAAAGAACAAATTGAATTGATAAAGAAGTTAGAAGAAAAAGGATTTACCTATAAAACATCTGACGGGATATATTTTAATACAGTGAAGTTTCCGTCATACGGAGAGCTTTCCAGTCTTGATCAAATTAAATTTGGAGCACGGGTTGAAGCAAATGATGAAAAGAAAAATCCCCGTGATTTTGCTTTGTGGAAATTCAGTCCAAAAGATGAAAAAAGACAAATGGAATGGAAAAGTCCATGGGGTGTTGGATTCCCGGGATGGCATATAGAATGCAGTGCAATGAGTATGAAATATCTCGGTCCTTCATTTGATATTCATACCGGTGGAGTTGATCATAAAGAAATTCATCATCCGAACGAAATTGCACAATCAGAAGCCGCAACTGGTAAAAAATTTGTAAATTATTGGATTCATACTGCATTTATGCAGGTAAACGGACAAAAAATGAGTAAAAGTTTGAATAATACCTATACGCTGTATGATATTGAAAAAGAAGGATTTGACGTACTTGCACTGCGGTATTTGTATCTTCAAACTCATTACCGTCAGGAAATGAATTTTACGTATGATGCACTGGATGCTGCTCAAAACGCATATAAAAAATTAGCTTTAGATGTCAGCCGGTTTGAGGACCCGTCTGAAAGCCAGGGAAAAGTACCAGCAGGTATATTTGAAGATTTCGAAAAGCGATTTCTTGATGCTCTTAATGATGACCTTAACACATCAGTTGCACTTTCTGTGATGTGGGAAGTAGTTAAATCACCATTTCCGAGCGGTCCGAAACTGAGAACATTATTTAAAATGGATAGGGTATTAGGCTTAAATTTAGAATCATTACGTACGCAACTTCGTAAAGCTCAGGGAATTGTTCCCGGACATATACAACAGTTAGCTGAAGAGAGACAGCATTTAAGGAAAATGAGAAAATTTAATGCAGCTGATCAAATCCGGGCAAAAATTGAAAAATTGGGCTATATTGTTGAAGATACAAAAAAAGGACCGAAAGTATTAAAGAAGTGAAATAGAAATATCCCAATCTGTTATTTAATATATACATTAATTTAACTTCAAAAGTCTTATCTGTACTATTATTTTTTTCTCGTAGCGACAAAAAAACTAATTAAAAAATATAATAATAATGCCTGCCAAAAAATTATGGAAATAAGAGTAGTACTCAAAAATATAGCAACAGCTTCACGTTTAATCCCATACACAACAAGCAATAATGAACCAATTTTAGCAGCGAGAAATAACAGAGCAATAGCAATTAGAGGAGAAAATATAACCGGCAGCAGAACCGGACGTCTTAACGTTTCTTTAATAGAACGGTATGGATGGAACGTTAAACCAATTAACATTTTTGTCCATAAATAACTTGCATAAACCAGTAATACCCGTGTCCTCATATTTTTAGTTTTTTTAAAATAACTCACTGAAAAATTATACTTTTTCATAAGTTATTGCATCCTTATAGCGCTGAAAATAATTATTTTATATACTTCGAAAAATCCATAGTACAAAGTTTGTATAAGAATAACCTATGATGCCTCGCAAGAGCAATGATATTATAAATGCCAACGGGATAAGAAATCTCCAGGGATGATCACTAAGCCATTCAATGACAAAAGCGAATATTTTGGGAAAGGGGACGGCTTCCATTTCTTTTTTCTGCTCCTTAGCTCTTTTTTGAAGTAAGCTAACAAAATCACTTTGTTTCATATGTTCTGAAAAATAGAAGTAAAATAAGGAACATCAAATTTAAAATATTTAAAAACCGTTTATGTTTCTGCATTATAAATTTGTATGAAATGCTGTCTTGCCCGGTAGAGCCGGGATTCAGTTGCTTTGAAGGATAAATTCAATCTGACAGATATTATTTTTACCGGCAGATCTTCAATATAATGCATATGAAGAATTTGCTGATACTTTCTTGAAAGCTTTTCAAAAGCAATCTGAAGACGTATTTTCATTTCAGCTTTTTCCAATTGAAATTCAGGCTGAATTATTTCTGCGGCTACAATTTTCAGATAGGGAAATTGTGAAAAAATAAGTGACTTAATTTTTTTCTTGCGGTAAAAGTTAACCACTTTATTTCTTGCAATTGTATACATCCATGCTTTGAGACTCGATTGATTTGTGAGTTTTGGTAATTCATCAATAGCATCAAGAAATACGTCATTAAGAATTTCCTGAGCATCTTCATTTTGCGGTAATTTCTGTTTAAGATATTGTAAAATACCTGGAGAATAAGTTTGATAAAAAGTTTCAACAGCTACGGAATCGCCTTCGAGTATCCGGGTTACTAGCTGTTTCATACACGTATTATAAGGGAAAACGAATGATTTAGCAAAAAAAAACGACTATATATATATGATACAGCATGTTGCGTTAATTATGGATGGTAACCGAAGATGGGCAAAAGAAAAGCATTTGCCATCTCTTATTGGACATGACAGAGGAATTAATAGAATAGAAAGAATTGTATACCATGCACAATCTCGTGGTATACCTTACATAACCTTTTGGGCATTTTCGACTGATAACTGGTCGAGAAGCAAGTCTGAAATTACGTATCTTTTGAATCTGTTTCGGAAACTATTTAAAGGCAAAATGCTTAGGAAAATTCTTAAGAATAATGGGAAAATTCGTGTTATTGGTGATCTTATAGCGTTTCCTGAAGATATCCGAGAGGAAATTAAAAATATTGTTGAAATTTCAAAGAATAATACGGGAATTCAGATCACTATTGCATTAAACTATGGAGGCAGGGATGAGATAGTCCATGCTGTTCAACAAATAGTATCAGATAGAATAGAAAAGTGTGCTATTACAGCTGATTTAATTTCACAATACTTATACACCAAATATCAGCCGGATCCGGATTTGATTATCCGAACAGGAGGAGCTCAACGGCTCAGCGGTTATCTCCCGTGGCAAAGTGTTTATAGTGAATTATATTTCACCGATAGTTTTTGGCCGGATTTTGATGAACAAGCATTTGATAAAGCGGTTGCAGAATATGAAAAAAAGAGAAAGACGGTTTGGAAAATAACAGTATGTATCAGCAGTGGAACGGTTTTAGATTACTGAATGTAAATGTTTTTATAACCGAATTTAAAGTCTTCTGATAATTTGCTACTTTAGCTTGTGGTACTTTAGTTGGTGCCGTATGCATCATAGGTGGATTAAATTGGCCCACACCTGGATACGAAATACTTACCGTAATTATTGCAGTAGCAGTTGGAATAGTCCACGCATTCATCGCGGGATCATATGATGCGGGAAGATTTGCGAACGATGTAGTTAAGGGTTGTGAAAGTGGACAGTTTGGATGACCATGATCAACTTGTACCGTAATTCCGGTTTGTCCGGGTATATAAAATTGTGTGATTTCTGTTTGATGAACCACCGGGTGAGTTGTATTAAGTCCTGTTGTCCCTTGCTGCATAGATCTGGACACTTGCCAGTTTTTCGGTATGGCAACAGAAAATTCTTGCCAATTATCCGTGCGAATAATTGACGATTGACTAACACTGGAAATTGCAGATGATGAATGTTTTAGTTTGTTTTGCTGCATATGCCGATTTTGAACCAAAAATAAGGTTATAACAGGAATAAGAATAATAATTATTGCACCTATTACTATAAATACCTTTTTTTTATTCGTAAATACAGTAGAATTTTGTACCGTTACAGACGTTGTTTCCGTGGGATTTTGTAAATTATTGTTATTATTATCCATAGTTAGCTATGTGTCCATGATATCGTAAAGTTTGATCCTGTTAAAGATGATGTATTATCTTTTACTATACCATTTTGATCAACATAGAGACACTGCAGTCCGGGTCCATTTTCTATTGGGGCAGGCGTGCTGTTATTTATAGAATACATATTATTTGTAAATGGTTCTTGAGTAAAACTGGGCAGTGGCTGATTGGTATAGAATCCTTCGTCTTCAAGTATCATTTCTCCATTAGCAACTGGTGTGTAATTTGACCCAAATGTAAGCGGTGTTTGATATGACCACCCTTGAGTGGTATCAGTCATTTTTGTTTGGAAGTTTCCGATACTTGTCATATTTATCGTTGCACTGAATTGATCACCCGGTTTAACCGCATACTGCGATCCGATTGAACCGACAAAAGGTTTTGGGTACGCTTCTGTCCATGCAAAATATTCAGGAGTACCATTTTGACACATATCATAGCTACCAACTTGTGCAATCCAGGATACCGGCGAATTACCATCAATTCCTACCCACTGTGAAAGTCCTTCTTTATCTTCACTGGTATCACCACATGTCATAGTACTAACAGTCCAATTTCCACTTGCAATTGTTTGTGCAGTATTAGCCGGGGGAGTATATAAGTATCCGCTCCAATTACTCTGACCACAAGCTATTTTAGTTACTTTAGTACTATTTACGGAAGCATTTGTATTAGCTTGTGGTGAAAAAGTAGGTTGCAGGGTTGGTGTTGGAATCTGGAATGTTTCAAGTTGAAGACTTTGTTTGGCCGGAACAGGCGTGAATGGAATTGCATTTGCTCCGTACGATTCTTTTCGAATTTGTATTTTTGGGAGTATAATTGGTAGTGAAATACTGAAAACTAGTAAAAATAATATAATGACAGTGAATTTTTTACTATTTTTCATAAGTAGCTTTTTTAAGCATAGGTAATTCCCTTCATAAAAGCAATATTTGAGTAATTGCTTCTTTTTATCTGTACCAGTATACTCATGTTTATGCATTACCAATTTAATCATTCACTTGTCGGTGGTACGTTTGACAGATTTCATATCGGGCACAAAAAACTATTAACAAAAGCCTTTGAAAGTTCAAAGTATGTTGTTATCGGAATAGCAACTGATGAATTATTTAAAGAGAAACGTTTTTCATACCTTATAGAAGATTATGTAACACGTGAAGAAACTGTTGTTAATTTTCTAGCTCAAAAGGGGTATACTGGACGATTTACTATTGTACCGATTCATGATTTTTATGGAACCAGTTTAACTGATTCAAATCTTGATGCTATATTTATAACGGAAAGTAATACACAAAACGTTTCTAAAATTAATGAAGAGAGAAAAAAAAGGTCATTTAAAAGCCTTGAAATAGTTATTGTCCCGTATGTATTAGATTCTGAATCAGAAATAATTTCATCTGAACGGATACGAAACGGTGAAATTGATCGTGAAGGGAACAGATATACAAAAATTTTTATGTCAAAAAAACTTTTCTCTCTGCCTGAAAGTGAACGGAATGAAATGCGCCAACCTATAGGCACAATTTCAAAAGATATGCATGATGTCATTTCCCGTTTAAAAGATGGGATAATACTTATTGGGGTAGGTGATATCGTTGTTACAACTGCTGCAAAGCTTGGAAGACAACCTGATATTAGCATTTATGATGGTCGGACTAGAAGACATAAACTTACATCTGATGAAGATGTTAGTCTGTTTCACTTGGAAGGTATAAAATCAACAGTAGAGAACCCTGCGGGAAGTATTACACAAAAAGGTGCTCTGATAGTTGAAAAAGTACTCACAAATTTTAGATCAACAAATATAAAACAACAACTTAATGTGCTTGGTGAAGAAGATTTATTGGCGATTCCTGCGATACTCTTTTCTCCTTTGCAAAGTGTCGTTTTGTACGGGCAATTTGACAAAGGAATTGTTGTTGTTGAAGTATCTGAACAAAATAAAAAGCGCGTTTATGACCTCTTTCGGAAATTTCAATAACATATTACCACCTCCTTTCGCCGTTTTTTATACCATTTTGTGAATCAATATCAGAACTAAGTATCATTAACGTTTTTAGTGAGTTATCCAAAATTAACTTCATTAAGTTGACCGATTGGTCTATTGCAACAGGCAGAATATCCGCATCTTTTATTCCACAGTTGAGATGAATATGGAATCTGCCGAACGGATCTCGAGTCCAGTTCCATTTAGTTCGTCCTATATAGGTAGCTCTTTTTGCGCCTTTAGCAAGCCGGTTTTTACAAAGGTATTCAAGTAAGATGTGTTCAAAAAGATGGCCTATCTCTGTATCTTGTACTTCCTGAGAAAATGGTAAATTTAAATCGTTGTAGCACGTTGATTTTAGTATTGATGGTAAATTTTCCATTAACACGTCACTGATATATGGGATCTCTTTAGTATTAATATGACTGTATAGTAAGTCCATAGTTATTTTTGTTCGTGTCAGTTTTTGTGTGATTGCAAGCGAAAATAAATTTTCGACTAAATAATTATGATTATACGGTTTGGCTGTCAGTAAGTCCGTATTGTTTGCTTTAGCAGCATTAGATAAGCTCTGATTCATACGTGTTGGATAATTTCATTGCGAGTAAGTATTACCTTTACTCATTTCTGACATGATTATTACGAACTCCTAACTCACTGTATCTGTTTGGAGAAGGGATGTCAAGCTGAGCAGGCAAAATTTGAATGTATACAGCTTTAGCCTCATCTTTACTAAAATTACTTTAATATTATTAAGTTTCTTACAATTTGAAAAAGATTAAAATAATCTTACTAAGGTAAATCCATTTATAAATACATACAACTTGTATAGTGAAAATTACGGGACATGGATTCCAATTGTTGGTGTGGGTGTATTAGTAGGAGTAACTTGAGCTGGAGTATCTGTGGGCTGTAGCAATGGGGTAGCTGTTGGTTGTGGGACCGGTGTATTAGTAGGACCGGGTTTGTTAGTGGGAGTAGGGGCATTTTTTGTAGGTGCTGGAGTAAATGTAGGATAAGCAGTTACTGTTGAATTGCAGGAATCAGGTTGTGTCCCATCTATGAAATATTCCATATACCCTGCAGTATAAGCACCATACGGGCAAACATCTTCTGTTACAATGTCAGTTGGCATTGGAAATGTTTCATTTGGTTCATTAATTAAGTAGTGTTCCATTACTTCCCTCCATATTGGCGCAGCGCCTAGTGAGCCTGCTACGGAATCCATTGGTTTATCATTATTATTGCCAACCCACACACCGACTACAAAACTTGGTGTATAGCCAAGTGTTAGCGCATCTTTAAAATCATCCGTTGTGCCGGTTTTGACAGCAGCAGTTCTATCGATCGTTAATGCACCGTCAAATTCTTCTGCCCTCGCGGCATTATCTGACAAAATTGATGTAATAAGATAGGCAGCCTCAGGACTTATCACTTGCTCGTTGTTATTTACTGTTGTGTTACTGAACCATGAAAATGGATTTAAAACACTTAAAAATGAAAAGAAGTTTGTAGGTTTCGTAACTGTATTACCGTACTTATCTTTAATTTGAATGATACCGGTAGTGTTATGATATATTCCCTGATCAGCAAAAGTAGCATATACATTAGTCATCTGAATAAGCGGTACCTCACCGGAGCCAAGAACAAATGAAAGTCCGTAATGGTTTGCTGACTGCAATGTTGTAATACCCATTTTTTGTGCCTGATCTAGGCCATTGGGTACGCCGACTTTTTCCATTACCTCAACTGCAGGTATGTTTAAAGAGTTCGATAAAGCGCGTCTGACAGTAACATTTCCCCGGTATCTGTAATCATAATCATGAGGTGTATAGTTTCCCGGGAAAGTAGTTTTTACATCCTGCAAAATAGTTGCAGGCGTTAGTAATTGATCCTGAAATGCACGGCCATAAATAATTGGCTTAAATGAAGAACCGGGTTGCCTAGGGGCGACAGCCATATTTGTTTGGCCGAATTTAGTATCATTCCAGTTATAACTGCCAACCATTGCAAGGATCTGTCCGTTTTTTGGGTTAAGCGCGACGAGCGCTCCATTTGTGGCCTGATCATATTTGAGATACGTAACCTGATTTGTAACTGCTGTTTGTGCGTATTGTTGCAGGTCACTGTCTAAAGTTGTTGTAACACGAAATCCGTCTCTGACTACAGCTTCTTCGCCATATTGTTTAAATAACTGATCCCTGATATATAAGGCAAAATGCGGAGCTATATTTGCAGGGGGTTGGGGCTTGGTCGTGTTATAGGTAAGCGTTTCATTTTCTGCCTGATTCGCCTGATCCTGTGATATATATCCGTCTGCAACCATTTCGTTAAGCACTATTTTTTGTCTCTGAAGAGCATACATTGGAGGGTTTGAAAGTGGAGAATAGATTGATGGTGCAGGAAGAACACCTATAAGAAGTGCAGATTGAGCAAGATCAAGATTATTTGCAGGTATACCAAAATATGTTTCTGATGCGTTTTGGATTCCAAAAGATCCTTCACCGAAATATACTGAGTTTAAGTATAGTTCCAAAATATCCTGTTTGCTGAACCGTCTGTTCAATTCTGCAGCTAATACCAATTCCTGGTATTTTCGAAGAATATTTTGTGAAGAACTGAGAAATGCATTTTTTGCTAATTCCTGTGTAATTGTTGAGCCTCCTTCAACAATCTTACCTGCAAAAATGTCTGCAAAAAAAGCGCGTACTATACCCGATACAGAAAAACCGGGATTGGTATAAAAGTTCTTATCTTCAGAAGCAACAAGGGCATATTGAGTTACTTTTGGAATTTGAGAAATCGGAACATACGAGATAGTTTTTGCAAGGTCATACGTATAAAAAGGAGTTCCATTACGGTCAAGAAGTGTAAGTCCTGTTTCCTGCGTATTCATAATGCTTGCTTTGCTTTTTAAATCACTGGCAAAATAAAGATACGTAGCAGGAGGGATAATAATAAGAATGACAAGGACTACTAAACCGGCATACAATAGCTTCTTTTTGGGATTACCTAGTGTCTTTTTCACTAAGGAGTGCCAATCAATTTTTTTATTTTGTTTTAAACGGTTTTTTTTACCCTGAGTAGTATTTTTTAAACGGGAGCGTGGGTGCATAGGCAGTGTACTTATTGTAACATAGTAAAGCTTTTATGAATAAACTTACAAAAATAAAAGAAAAGAAGTATTGACACATTTGGTACAATATATATATGAGTGATGATATGAGAAATAAATCAGAAGAGTACTGGAAAGAGAAACTGACACCGGAACAGTATCATGTGTTACGGGAAAAAGGTACAGAGAGGCCGGGAACCGGAACCTTATTACAAAATGAGAAAACCGGAGAATATAGATGTGCTGCTTGCGGTTCAGTAGTGTTTAAAAGTGATGCCAAATATGAATCAACAACGCCGGGCCTTATTGGCTGGCCGAGTTTTTCGGATGCTGCGAAAAGCGATGCAGTAGAACTTAGAGATGATAACAGTATGTTTATGCATAGAACTGAGGTAATTTGTAAAACGTGCGGAAGTCATTTAGGACATCTATTCCCGGATGATACCTCTCCAACAAATCAGCATTATTGTATTAATTCATGTGCTCTTGATTTCAAATCAAATGAAACTTAAAAAAATAGTACCACCAAGTATTATTTACTGAAAGTTGTCTGCAGTTCATTCCACAAGTCCGGATAATTTTTATCAATCCCTAGTGTCCAGATAGCAATTCCTGCAAAATTTTGATTGTTGGCATAATTAAAACGCACCTGTATCGCTTTGTTATCCATTGGCCAGATTTGATGATCAATTCCTGTTTGTTTATCAGTGAACCAGCACCATGATTCCTGTGCATAACTTTCCCATTGACACTGATTTTGTTTGATATCTGTATCTGTTCTATATCTCGCATAGGATATAATTGCAGCGTAACTATTTGGATTGTCTGGTGACAATGTCTGGCTGTTTATTGTAGATCCATTTTCAACCGCCCATTCCCACCCATAATAGGGTATACCCATTAAAAGTTTATTTTTTGGTATATATTTCAAAAAATAGGAATATGTTGTTGAAACATCAAAAAAATATTTTCCTTGCGTAAACCCATATAGTGGTGCGGCAGGGCCAGCGACAGAAGAATTTTGAGCGTAATAATCGTATGACATGCCGATAAAATGGTCGTACACATGAACCAATTGACTAAAATCAAATAGTCCTGTTTGTTGAGTGGAAAATGGCAAAATACTCAGAGTTAACGTACTTTTTGGATTTTGCTTTTTAAGTTGTGATGCAAGCTTTTTGCTGAAATAGGAGAAATCCTGTTGATAAATCGTATCCGGTGTACCTGAATATTCAAAATCCAGATTAACACCATTAAGTCTTCTTTGAGTAACTTGTGTAATGATATCAGAGATAAGATTCTGTTGTGCTGTATTGCTATTTAATACAGATTCGATAAGACTGTTTTGTTGTGCGGCAACAGTCAAAGTTACTTTAGTTCCCATGATTTGCGATTCAGTAATAAAATTTTTAGTTGATTGTTGTTCCCATCCATTCCATCCCGGATCAGTTTGTCCGTTAGTAACTGTTACTAGATGTCCATCATTTCCAACTGACAGGCTGAAATAGTTAATCTCAGACATATCAGTAGGCCTAATATACTGGATATCATCTAAATCCCAATAGGGAAGAAAGCCAAAGACATACTTAGTTAAGTTTCTATGAGGATTGATTTCATGTTCAATAAAATACTGCATTGAAAGCAAAGGAGAAGACAAAGGATACATCTCTAAAAAATACAGCCACACAACAGAAATAAAAAGGACAGTAACACCGACTACAATTCCAATACGTTTCACTAGTATTATTATAAAGATCGGTTTATGAAATGTAAAAATAAGATTTAATCAGTAATTTTTCAAAAACAAATAATTTCTGAAGCACTTCTTTATTAGCAAACATTATGTAAGTCGGTAATACAAATAATTCACCTTCATTATATTGCTATGTTGCTAGTATATGGTAATATACATGTATGAAGAGATACCCGCTTAGTTTATATGTTATATGTGTTATCATTACTTTTGTTCTCCTAAACATTTTTATTTGGTTCACTAAAGGTGGCGCAGAATTCATCTCAATAGTTACATTTACACTTGGTTTTTTTCTTGGAATGCTTGCAATGTTTATTGCTGTACATTTATATAAATGGAAATAATCCGTAATGTGTGATACCAAATTGGTATTTAAGGAATCTTCATTCAAACTTCAATAAGATAACTTAAACTTTTAAGTGTAGTATCAGGGGTGTATACTAAATATAATAAGTGAACATATTATTACATGAATAATGCTAAAAAATATTTGCCGCCTCCGTTTATGCTCTCTAAAGTAATTAATCCTATTATTATTAAATTAGGATTATTATCCGTTTTAAATGTTAAAGGAAGAAAAAGTGGTAAAGAATTTAAAATACCAGTAACACCTCTTGAATATAAAGGTGAAATATTCCTTGTTGCACCTAGAGGAGAAACACAATGGGCCAGAAATTTATGGGTACATCCAATAGGCAGTTTAACAACAAAAGGTAAAACAAGAAATTTTACTGCAACTGTAATTACTGGTAATACTCAAACTGAAGTGGTAAAGTTATATCAACAAAAAGTTCCGGCCGTAAAAGCACAGTTTGATTCTCTTCCTGATCCTAAAGATCACCCGGTATTTAAACTAAAATTTAAAGAATAACCACTTTAATTCAAACTTACTATTAAATTCAACGAATTCATGTCACTTTTTTAAACCATTACTTTTAAAATCAAAATTTGTTTCTGATTCATGAAATACTAGTATTTTGTGAATAGGTAAATAACCTCTTGATAATATATTGACTTTTATTACTATACTGAATACAATTCGCACATCATGCCAGCAGGCCCAGAAAGACATATTATTCCAGAATCTGCAATGGACGGTGAATTAGAAGGTCACCTTGAGAATGAGCCGGATGTAACTTTTACTGGAAGTCTTGTCAGTCGACCAGTTATTTCACGTAAGGGAGGAATACTAACTGCAAGTATGCAAGTTGTAGAAATGCGGTTTGGTGAAGAACCGGGTACTTTTTTGCCACCTATCTTACATTATGTTATTGCTCACGGAGATGTAGCTAAAATAATTGATCTTCTTTCTAGAAAGAATGGATACACGTCCAAACTTCGGGCGGGTTCACTAGTATCAATTAGTGGTTCACCCGCTTTACATCCAGACAACAGTCCATATGTCGAAGCCAAAACGTTTGACCACATGCACATGCATTCAGGTGAGAGTATATGATTTGAAATTCATAAATATAATTTAATCAGATTACTTCAATATATGTGCAAAAAAACATTTAAGAAGATGAAAAACTATTTATAATATTCGCGTACTTGAAAGAGGAAATAAAAGGATATGAGAGCTCCTACTACAAATCCAACCAAATTTAAAACGATGAGATTGGATAATAAGCCTACCAGAGTTGCGTAAAAAATGTAATTCCACCCCGCCTTTTTTCTGTTAAACAAACCAGGTAGTGCTAATAGTTCCAGCACAATTACAACTATTAATAATATAATTGATACATAATAGGTAGGTCCTAGTCCATATCCAACTGTGCGCATCATTATGTTTGAGGCAACAGAGCCAATACCAAATAAAGTTAAAATACCAGGAAGTGAAATTATGACGCCAATTATTACAAGCCAAGGCGCTACCTTTACAATAAAATCTTTCCCTCCTTTTGGTAAAGCAGGGGCTTTTTTAGCAAAATATACATCTAAAGTTTTTTCCAGACCATTTAGGTGTTCTTTAGTAGTTTTTTCAGACATACTTATACCTCCATCTGAAGAATAACTGATGAGATCATAGTTGTCAAGATAACATTATTGGATTCAGGAAATATCTCAAAGATTCATGAAGGCAGGAAGCTATAGTCTGGGTATCATATCATTGACAACAATATTAATTTAAAGATACAGTAATGGTAGCTCAGCTGAAGATGAAAAAGGTACGCCTGCCCGGTTTTACTCTTATAGAACTTCTTATCGTTATAGGAATTCTGGCAATTTTATTGTCAATAGTTCTTATAGCAGTTAACCCGTTTGAACAAATCAATAAATCCGTAGATGTCACATCAAGTACTGTTGCATCAGATTTTGTATCCGCTATTAACTACTACTATACTGATCAGAAAACGTTTCCTTGGGTAAATGATCCTACCTGTCTTACTGAACTAGCAACAGCACAAACGCTTTCTGATATTCCATCATGTATCAATGATTTGACCGGAGGGGGATCATTGCAGTCCAGTTATCTCTCCTCACAATCAACATCAAAAGTTTTTGTTACCGAATGTAGTAATGCGGTAGCACTATGTTATAACCCTCAATCACAACAATTTAACGAAAATTCTGATACCAAATATACAAAAAATGGTGTACTTGAACCGGGATGTCCTAGTTCTAACGGCATTTCAAAAAACTGTTATGCATGCACCTTCTCAACAAATGATGCACAGGAATGTTTCCAAGCGCTTAACCCCAACGGTACATTAGCAATCGTTCCTTCTCCTTCACCGGATCAACCGTTACAGATAACATCGAGACAAACTAAAAATACTTGTGATTCACCTAACAGTGGTAACGTAGCATGTATGGCAAAAGTTGTTACAGATTCATCTGGTAACCCACTTTCTTCGATTGCACTTACCGGTGGTTATGGACCAACACAAATTCATATTGCATACAATTTACCCTGCACTCCCGGTGGTTCAGTCCAGTCAGTATGTCCGCAACCCACTACTTTTGGACCACAAACGATTGCCATTGTAGATGCATATAATGACCCTACGGTTGCAAACGATCTGACTACATACAGTCAAACCTATAATCTGCCTTCTTGTACAACAACTAATGGTTGTTTTACTGTGGTAAATCAAAATGGACAAACTTCGCCATTGCCCGTAACAGATGCAGATTGGGCACTTGAAGAGTCGCTTGATGTTCAGATGGCGCATGCGGTATGCCAAACATGTAAAATTCTTCTTGTCGAAGCATCTTCAAGTGATTTTTCCGATATTGCAACTGCTGAGAATGAAGCAGCGCAACTGGGTGCAACTGCAATATCTAATAGTTATGGTGCACCTGATTTTTCCGGAGAAACTGCATATGACTCGTATTACAACCATCAAGGAGTTTATGTAACCGCATCTTCCGGTGACTGGGGATATGGAGCGTATTATCCGGCTGCATCAAAAGATGTAATCGCAGTAGGGGGTACAACACTGTCACTTTATCCTAATTATAGTTATGCTTCAGAATCAGTTTGGGGCCTATCAGGGAGTGGGTGTTCACTTTATGAAATGGCAAATAGTTTTCAAACAAATCTTTCGGATTGGAATTTGACGGGTTGTGGTACTGAAAGAAGTATTGCTGATGTATCAGCGGATGCAGATCCTGATACCGGAGTATCAGTGTATGACTCAACTCCTTATGGAAATAGCTCCGGTTGGTGGATTCTTGGCGGAACAAGTGTATCTTCACCGGTTGTAGCTTCGGCATTAACACTCACAGGGAATGCTCCATCAAATGTACCAAGTGCATATTATATTTATTTAAATCCTTCCAAATTTAGAGATGTCACAAGTGGTTCTGATGGGAGTTGTGGTGGTAAAACTTCCTGTACCGCTGCGGTAGGATATGATGGTCCTTCGGGAATGGGCTCTCCGAATATAGCTCCTCCGGCACAATCAACTAGTCCGAATCCAACACAAGCACCGCTTAACTGTTCACAGAATCAAACTGTTACGCTCAACCAGACTAATCCTATAAGCGCTTTACCTGGTGATACTGTCTATAATACGTTAACCGTAACAAGTAATGATTCGCCAGGCTGTTCTTCTTTATATACCATAAGCCAAGGAGTACCGACTGGATGGACTGTTTCAGGTATCCCTCCTAGTTTTACACTTGCCGGTGGTGGGACAGAGATAATTCCGTTTAGTATGCAAGTGCCCTCAACAGCTACCGCGGGAAATTATGGGTATCAATTTTGGGTTGCAAAACAAGGACAATCATCGACTAATCCTGTCGATGGCAGCGTTCAAGTACAGCAGGTCGGACCTACCAATACTCCTACTCCAACCCCAATAGTATGTAGTAATCCATGGAGTCAATCGCTGGGAAATACAACATTGAGTGGAAATGCAGGCGATACATTGAATCAGACACTAACTATTACTAATAATAATTCTTCCGCATGTGGATCTGCGGTATTTACCATCAGTTATTCAGAACCAGCGGGTTTTGTAACAAATAGTTTACCACCATCTGTAACCCTTGCCGGAGGACAAAGTACAACAATTCCGTTTACTATCACTATCTCCACAGGCGCACAAGTACAAAGTTATGAAACACAGTATTGGATTGACAGTGGGAGTAATCCTCTTAATACAACTATAAATGTAACGGGTACAACATCACCTCCGGCTCAGCAGATGTTTAGTAATTTTTCGACCAGACCGTATGGAACATACGCGCTTTTTATGTTCTCTTATAATATGAATGGTACTAGTGATTTTCGGTTGGATGTAGCTACCAATCCATCAGCTCTCAATCAAACTGTTGGGCCAAATAGTACAGCTTATTACGGATGGGCGTACACTACTGGTAATGCTATGGATGCAAGTAATAATGCTACTCCTGCATCAACTCGAGGATTTATCGTTAGCAGCCCACAATCTTGGAGCGGGTGGAAATGTGGATCAACAATTTATTACCGAATGTACAATGATGGGGATCTTGCAATAGCAAGTCCAATAGAGTCGACAACTGTTGATTGTTCAACTGTTGTTAATGTTTTACCGTGGGCTGGTTGGTATACGGCAATTTATCAGGGGATATACAATCCTGTATATGATGCAAATCATGACGGTGTTGTTAATTGGGTTGATTACTGGATTTTAGTGATAGCAACACAACTTCGATAATGTTGAAACGAAATTATTTTTGTTTTTTGTTTTTTACTAATGCGAATCCTACGGCGGTAATAATAACAAGAACTAATAAACTCAAAAGTAACCAACCAATCCATTTTTTAATTGAAGCCTGTTGAGTATTCTGCTGAACATTTGTCACATTTACAATAGGGTTTAAATCGTCATGAAGAGAAATATCCGATGTAATCAATATATGAGAATTCATAGCTGGTTTTAAATTACTTCCGAATGGTGGATTGATGTTGATATCATAGGTTCCTTTTGGAACAAAAAGAGAATAATACCCATTTTGATCAGAGGTAGTTGTTGTAATTATCTTCTGTGTTGTGTCATCCATCACGGTTATTGTTGTATGTGCTACAGGGTCATTTTTATTATCGAATGTAGTACCGGTAACTCTGAAATCAGCAGCAAGAACTGATTTATTAAAAACAAATGATAGAAAAAGGATGCAAACAAAAAAAGTAATCAAATGTATTTTTAGTCGCATATTGTTAAGCTTACTTTATTTATAAAGGTGTATACTGCCCATGTCAATGCAGGGAAATTTTATCAGAATGTCCAAAACAAAAGTGGATTAATCCACGATATGTTTGTTTTGAGTTAGTAACCAACATAACAGTAAATCCGCAAAAGCTTAAAACAGGTAGAATAAAACTAATTCTGTAATTACAGATTTGTTCTATATTTTTTTAATTTTTTTGAATATTGGGTTTCAAATTTAACGGCTTAACGGTCTGGATATTCAGAACTACATTCATTTTCGGCCTGTTGTGCCTGTTGTGTTACTTGTTGTTGACAAAAAGCCGGGTATTCGCCATTCTCTGCAAGAGGTGATGTTGTACAATTTTGATATTGAATTTGATAATTTTTGTCTACATTACCATAACATGAAGCGTACTCTTGATCTTCAATTTCTTTAGTATTTTGCGCTTGTGTTGCTGCTGCTTGTTGCTCTTGTTGTACTAATTGTGCGTTTTGTGCTTGCGCTTGACTACATTGACTTTGTGATAGTTGATAGGTACCCGTTGAAGTTTGACAGGATACAAGTGGTACTCCTGGTATTGGGGTTGGCTCTATATATGTGCTCGAATCACTACTATTAGTAGTACTGTTTTGGGTAGTTTGATTGTTTTGAGCCTGAGTACACGCACTTTTTGTCATGAGTTTCCAAGTACCGTCGTCGAAACCACAGTCGGTATAATCGTTTTGACAAACACTGTTCGATGAAACCATAATAGTTTGACCGGAATGAGGTCCATTACATGCAAATGATGCTGATGGTGAAATATACGTTTCTGTTTGTTGAATAGGGCTTGGCTGAATAGGTTCTTCTGTTGGATTTTCGCTTGGTGCTGTTGTTGTAAAAGGTAGCAGTGGAAATGGTGTAGGATGTAGTGGTGCAAAAAGTTTAGTTAATTCGTTATTTGTATTTGTCAACATATTTCCAAAACCAATTTTTTTATCAACTAAACCTATAATTATAATCATTACTATGCAAAGTACAATACCTGATAAAGCCAGGATGTTTGCACTTTTGTAACTCACATTTTTGTTTTGTGTATAATTTTTATTGATTTTTGATCGTCAATACATACTAATAAATTCTTCTACAGTCAAATTTCAGAGAACTTAAATTTGATACGCAATTGTATCATATATCCTATAACATTGGCAATATGCAGACATTTAATATAACGATTATAATTTTTTTATTCAATTTATTGTTCTAATAGCAGAATTTGAATACTAAAATATAAGAGATTTATTAGAAATTAATTTTATAAGACATGTTGTATACCAACCATGCTATGACTTAATTTTGTTTTGAACATGCAAACATCTGGCTGAGAATGTCCCAAACGATGAAGGAAATAACCTCTAAATATTTGTTTTGCTATATTTAGAATGTTTAAAATAAAGGCAATACTAACTTCATTTCTATGTATGAATTTTTTTATATTATTGCATACATGAATTAAATCTCTTATACTATCATTACTGCCAATTAAAATGCGAAGAAATGCAGTAAGAATAACAAACTTTTTTAAAAATTGCGGGGGTTCATTACCACCTTTACTTATAATATCTCTTTGGCTCTTAAGTACATATCTTCTCTATCCTCATCAATCACAAAAAGCTCAAGTACATGTTAACTCCTCAAAAAAACTAAATAAAATAAAAAGTTCAATCGCAAAAATTCCTTCAAAAAAAAGATAATACAAATACGCGTACAATAGCCGACAATATTCAAACTCCTACTCCAACTATAGTACAAGTTTCACCAACGCCGCAGGATATAGCAAATACAAAAAATAATAGTATACCAACTATTTCACCAACTCAAGCTCCTGCAAGTAACACTGTTTTACAGAATAACACTGAACAAAAACCACCTACTCCAACACAAGAAATCGTTCAAACTATTACACCAGCTGACGAGCAGGCGAAGCCGTCAGAGGATAGTCAAAACCAGAATAACAATGTTTCCCTGGGAGATGTCCAAAAAAATACAGATAAGATTCTCCCAGCAGCAAGTTCTTTACTGGGTTCTAACCCTATTGTCTCTCTAAAATAAAATAGATCTCAATTATAAGAAGATAACTAAGCAATTTTTTTAACGAAGAATAGAAGATCCGATCATACTAATCAATGATATTCGGCATAATCCACTTTTAATGTAGATCATCGTGAATATACTAAACAAGTGATGAAGTGAATATATAATTTGAATTTAATGCCAATATTATAAATATCATATGTTATAATACCGTCGATATGATTGAAACGGCAAAAAATGTTGGCATAAAAATTGATGTAAAAGTTCCAAGAGGAAGCAGGGTTTTAAACTCAGCATGGGTAATATTTAGCCCTTCTGGTGCATTAGAGAGGCACCGAGTTGCAGTAGAAAAATATAGAAAGGCATCTTCCATGCAGGATCAATCAGGAATGGAACGAGCTGCTAAGCATATATTAAATCAGAAACAACTTTCTAAAATATAATTACAACACATCAAAACATAGATAATCGTAAAATTCCATAAATTTTAAAAGCAGGATTTTCTATGTTTGGGATTTGCTGAGAATGTCCAAAACAAAGAAAGAAATAGCCTCGAAATGTTTGTTTTGAGACATCATAAATGTCAAAAAATAAGACTGTTAATATTGACATATAGTATGTTTTGTGATAAAAATAGTAAATGAAATATTTCGATTGGGAAGATGAGAAAAATAAGCGACTTAAAGAAGAACGGGATATATCATTTGAAGATATTATTTTATCAATAGAAGATGGAAAGTTATTGGATACTGTAAAGCATCCAAATGAAAAACGTTACCCAAAACAACATATTTTTATTGTAAACGTCAGAGAATACGCATATCTCGTTCCTTTTGTCGAAGATGAAAAAAAAATATTCTTAAAAACAATAATTCCTAACAGAAAAGCAACAAAAAAATATATAATAGAAAGAGGTAAAAAAAAGTAATGAAATATTACGAACTAACAGATGAAGAAAAGCGACTCAGCGAAGATTTTGATAAAGGCGAATTAGTCTCTATAGATAAATCTGTGCAGAAAGCTAAGGAATATCGAAAAATTGCAAAGGCAACTTTAAATAAATCAAAAAATATAAATATTCGATTATCTGAAAAGGATCTACAAAAAGTTAAAGCTAAAGCAGTTGAAGATGGTATTCCTTACCAAACTTTAGTAAGTTCAATCATACATAGGTTTGTTAATAAATAAAAACACTATAAATTTCGTAATCTCCAAAACTATTTATTAATAGATATTACAGTATATAAGGAGATTGCCTTAAAAATCTGATTGCACTGGGTTGAGAATGTCCCCAACAAATGTTGAAATAGCCTCAAATGTTTGTTTGGAGATATATTAAATGTCCAAATTAAGAAGAGGAGAATATCGATTTTGTTCAATTTTTTCTAATACGATTAAACATACGCAAAGCCATTGAGGATACTTCTTGAACCATTGAATCATTAGGATATAATTTTAAAGCTTTATATGAATAATCTAATGCTATTTTATTCTGCGCATGTATCTCTAATACTATCATATCGCAAAGTAATCTGATATCATCAGGATTTAATTCCAAAGCCTGCTGAATATATTTTCTCCCTAAGGTTATATTACCATTCATAAAGTAAGCCCATCCAAGAAGGTCTAATATTTGGGGATTACCGGGTAGTATTTGGTTAGCAATAGATTCCTGATCTATTGCTAAATCGAATTTTCTCAATTTGCAATATACATCTCCTAATGAGTAATGTACTTCTGGATGTTCAGGATTCTTATTCATTAATCGAAGTAAATATTTTTCTGCAATAGAATATTCCTGATCAATTATTAATTCTTCTATTTCTTTTAATATTTTTTCTATTCTCATAATAACTGTAAATTATGTTATATAATATACTTATATTTTTTATATACATTCTGACAAATATTCACTTAATATATAAATAAATAATTAAGTAAATATGTTTTTAATAGTTTTCATAGGAAAATAGAGTGTAAATGGTTTATTTAAAAAGGGGATAAAGCCATATTTTTTATAAAACCCTTTACTTTTTTCATCTTTAGCATTAACAATTATAGCATATGACCCAATTTGTTTACTTAGACTGTATGAGCGATTAAGTGCATCCATTAATAAATATTCTCCAATACTTTTCCCTTGAAAAGATGTGTCTACTGCCAATCTTCCTATTAATATAGTGGGTAAGGATTTATATTTTGGTAGTTTTTTTGTTAATAATAATGGGAGTTCCTCTAAAGATATAGAATAAGAACTCAAAGTATAATATCCAATTATTTTCGAATTATTTCTATAATGTAACACATACACAGCAGTAACATTTTTTTTAATAACCTGTCCAGCTTTTTCTTTTAAGTAAGTATTGAGTTCTTTTATTCCGCAATTAAAATCTTTAATATCGTGATGTTTATTATCCAAAAGTTCTGAAGTAAAGTAAGGGTTCATTAAATGTATTATTTCGAAGATACTGCTTTTTTATAACTTATAAAAGCAGTTTTTAAATTATTACTAAGTTTAGGTGGATTTAAAATAGCATTTGCAAAAGTAAGACTATCTTCAACAGAAAGTTGAATAACTAGATTTTCTTTAATTATATCTTGTGCAGCTTTTTCAGCACTAGAGGCTAGAAAATCTGATAATGACCTACCTTGAATTTTAGCTGCTTGCTTGAATAGTATTTTTTGTTTTTTAGTTATTCTAAATTCCAAGCGTTCTCGCTTCGTTGGTATAGTAATGTTAGAAATTTGTTGTGAATTCATAAAGTTATCAATGCAAATTATACGGCAATATTCCGTACAAGTCAATTTACAAAATTTAAATCACTGAATACTAAATTAAATGATACGAGAATGTCGGAAATCAAAAATTATTGTGTAATTCCTAATTTATTGAATATGATAATTACTTTAATTTTGAATAGCATATGCTGAGAATGTCCAATTCAAAGCAGGGGATTGCCTCAAAATTTTTGTTTGGAGACATTAATATTATCTATTAAGTTGTGGAAAATAATCCTCTCACTTTCGTTAATATATTTCTCGTTACAGTTATAGATAATTTACCTGAAACTCTTTCAATAATATCTGAATCTGCTGTAAATAATTTATCAGGTCTAACATAGCTTATAACAGGTAGTCCTCCAACTGCAAAGTCAGTAGATTCAATTTGTATAGCAGTTTTACTTGAATATGGTTTTGAAGTAATTTGACATAAAATCAAATTATCAAATTCTACATTAGCTAATATAAGTGCTGGGCGGATTTTCTTTCCTTTAAGATTTGAAAAAGGAAATGCAACTAAAACCACACTTCCTATTGTAAGTTTTTCCATGCTTCATCCTCTTCCGGTTTATTCCAATCAGTTTCTAATGATTTTTCTGATAATAGTAGTGTATCGTTTAATCTATTATTTTTTTTTTGCTGGTATAATTCTAATCTCTCCTTTTTTAACTTCCAATTCTACTTCATTTTTTAAACCACTTTCATCAAGTAAAACTTTTGGAATGCGAATACCTTTAGAATTTCCAATTGATATTATTGAAGTCAACATATGTAATTACATTGTATGCACTTTCTACGGAGTTGTCAATACCCATTACATTGATAGTAAAATGTTCATAATCTAAATGAGCGTAATCTTTAAAATTTGTTTACTGCTGCTGAGAATGTCCCAAACAAAGGGAGAAATAGCCTTAAGATTGTTGTCTAGAGAAATAATTTTTTTCCTATACAGTTTAGATATAGCACAAAAAAAGTACAGAATATATTATATTCGATATGAGAATTAAACGCATTTCTTACTTATCTATTATTGATTCTTGTATAAGTTTCTTTGACAGTGTAGTGTATAATTAGTATCCGATGAAATCTATAATTAAAACATGGTTCATGAAAAGAAACAACAAAAAAAAAGAAATTCGTGTGAAAATTCATATTTCTCAAGAAATCGAAAAAAGCTTGAAAAGATATGATGAAACCTATAGATTATTAGAAGAATATGATAAAAAGTCTGTTAATAACCCCGAAGAATTGGTTGACAGTGGAAGATTGCAAGGAACTATTTCATCATTTCAAAGATCTACTGGCTCGTGATGAACCTTTACCTCAATTTGAGACAAGATTCCCAAATAAATTGGAAGGGATATTAGGTTCTGTTCAACAGACGTGGGATGGTACTTATTTAAACAATACAGTTCTTGAAGCAGCGGCTAGTTATTTTAATCAACTTGCACGAGGTCACGCTTTTGAAAATGGAAATAAACGTTGTGCAGTCCTTTTTACCCAATGGTTTTTAATAAGTAACAAGGTAGA
>Ga0206821_10019_pt1 | contig 40414 bp, 54 predicted proteins | sample Alteio_BWOrgCont_85_FD_152860 | JGI IMG/M metagenome (GOLD analysis project Ga0206821, IMG submission 152860) | Enriched cells from forest soil in Barre Woods Harvard Forest LTER site, Petersham, Massachusetts, United States -... | ecosystem: Environmental > Terrestrial > Soil > Temperate forest >...
ATGCAGCAGCGGACGGCAACGCTGTAAGCCCGAGCGCTAGCATCGGAACTTCGGCCGCCGCCTCGCCGCTCGGCTTTTCAACCGCGGAAATCGCAGCGGGGCTGCATAGCCGCGAGGGTAGATTGTGGCGAGCGCTGCTCAAACGCCGCTGCCCGGACATCGTGTCGCGTCCGGGCCGGTATGATGCGGATCTCGTTCAGCTATGCCGGATCGTTGCGCTCAGGGCCGCCAAAAGGCGAGCTGCCGAGTCGCGCATAGCTTTGACTTCAACGCCCGTCGGCAAGCAGTAACGATTTGGCGCTCGGCGAACTGCGGACTTCGCGCTGCTCGCGCGACCACGATGCCCGTGATACCCTCACCGACGCATTCGGGGGCACAGTGAGATGGGCGCGAATGAATTGGCGGCAAAGTATGCGCTGAGGGTTTCGGCAACTGCAAGGTCCGCCGCGAAACGTATCAGAGCGACGCCGAATGAGCACGAGGCGCGCGCTAAGGCCTCTCTCGAGGTGATACATGCGTTGACTGATGTCGCGCTGCCATTTCTCCAGGAGGTGAAGGAGAGATTCGAAAAGGATAGTTTTCGTTTGCGGGTGTCGCGCGACCAAGATGGCGAACTCGTGAGCGTATCATTTCGCGTTGGCAGGGGGTCCGTAATAGAAATAATGAATCACTCTGGTATAATTATTGTCAGCAAAATAGAGTCCGTCAAATCAGGAAATAAAATAAGACTGAAGATTGCACAAATTACGAAGCCTCGTATTATAAAGGCGACAGATATTAATCGAAATAATATTGAAAAGCTGGTTGAGACGGCGATTGCCGATGGGTGAAAGCGCCTAGAGGGGACTCGTCCAAACAAACTGAGGCGAGACCTTCTTGTGCGCCGTGCCGTCTTGGTCACGCTACGCGGCCTTTAGCTGTTGCGAGCGGCTCTGACCATCCGAAAGGCCGACGTGCTGCTTTGAATTGGGCGGCGGTATGGTCTTTTCCACTTCCTCAACCTCGCGGCCGGCCTTTCGCCATCGACTTCGCGGCAAATCTGACAAGAGCAAACGTACGGGTGGCGCGCTCTGATTATCGATCGCATCTGGAGTCGTCGCCGTGCTTGCTGTCATCGCGGCTGCGCTCTTTACGAAGCTCATATCTTAGGCCGCCGCCGAAGCGATTTCCTCGAACTCGGCCCGGTCACGCCTGCCATAGGAATGCCTTTTTGAGGGCGGAACGTGTCGCGACTGGCGGGCGAGCATGGAGGCCCCGATGACGAAAGACGATGAGCGCTTAGCGCATGTTGTCCATATTGCGTGCGAGCTAGTCCGGACGGGCGACTTTGAAAGCATTGCTACGATCGAACGCGAAGTTCTCGTCGAGGACTTTGTTGAAGGCGCCCATTGGACCGAAAAGGCGAGTATTCGGAACGCGCTAGACAAGATTTCCTTCGCCAAACGTCAAACTCCCGAATGGCATCAGCACACGGCGTTCGTTGCCTCACTACGATGATGGCGGCTTCCTCGAATTAGATCGTCTCCGGCGAACGGCGGATCGATCGATTGACGGTCTTTTCATGCTGTTGCGCTCGCTGGGTGAGCGTATCGAGGGGGTGTGGCGCGGCGCGCTCCGCTCCCCCGCCTCCGCAGTTATATCAATGGCGTAGAACCTGTTTTGCGGCAGTCTGTCGTTCGTCCACTGCTCGCGCGAGACGTTCTCCCGCTGCACAAGCGAGTATCGCAAGTGCGCCATCTACGCCGCATGGCGGTAACTCGTTCCTTCCGACTCTATGACCAGCCCCTGCATTGGTCCTTCTGCCAGCCACACGCCTTCCCCAATTGACACCCCGGGCTCTTCCTGCCTCTTCGATATGCCCGAACCGGGCAGTCGCATCGGTCAAATCTGTATGTGACGCGGCAAAGCCACAGCAGGACCGCCAGAGCGCGCCGATGGCGACGGCGGCGCCGTTCGGAATCTCCCCGCATGCCGCGCTCAAATAAAGCTAACGACCTGGCATGCCGATCGCGAAGAGCGAGATTTCGGGAGTACAAATTTTAATCTCGGATTAGCACATATTGTTGACAGAGTATTTGATCCTGACGCGGTCGGTTTCATGATTACGAGTAGATTTAGATTTTTGTTCCTGGTTAGCTCTGCCATTATCACTTGCGCGCACGGGCGCATTGGCCAGCGAGGCGTTCGTGTTGCAGACTGATTTGTCGCATCGCGCTGCAATTCCGGGCAATTTTTCAGCGAACCAATTGCTTTCGGTCCCAGTTGTCAGCACCGCTGCCCCTACGCGAGATAATCTTCCGCAGAATAATTCGAGCGCTCTCGGCAACAGCGCTGAGCTGATACAAATTGGCTCCAATAACAATTCGGCGATTTTTCAATCAGACACCGGAAATCTTGCCGCTATTTTCCAACGCGGGCAAAATAATACGGCGATCGTCACCCAGTATGGGCGAAAGCACTAGCAGATCACACATCTCCCGGTCGTAAATACTTTTGAGCGTCAAGCCCTTCGAGATGACTTCGCTCCCATCAATCGCCTCGTCCGCCGGGATGCCCAGCAAAGCGACAACAGCGAGATGAGAAAAGACCAGGGAAAAGTGCGGGAAATGCGAGCCCTTTAGCCGCCGTGCCGGTTTGGGATGGTCGGTGCACGCCGCGTTCAAATAGACAAACGCTTGCCGTGCAGATGTCGGCTTTGCTTGCAAATAAGCCCCGCAATCAGCCAAACGATTGCCGTGGCTTCATGACTTGATTTGATTACATGCCCATTTGATCTTCCGCATGGCGCGCGCGAGTTTGCAGCCGCACAGGGTATCGAAGGAGGTACCCCCCTTTCGCGGGTTGAGGCGCTCTTCCGAGCGCGTTGCGAAATCGATTGCGAATATGGCTCCGGGAGCATTTGTCATGGTGAGCCAGGAGCCCGAGCGGTCTGTGTCCGCGGAAAATTCGGGTCCGCGCGACCGCCGTGCATCATGCGCCTTGTCGCTGCGGACCAGAAGGATTGGTGCGTTTAAGCTGACGTAAGGGGGCGCTGAACGTTGAAAATGTTGTAGACGGCGGCGGGTGACGTCAAGCGCCGCAGGCGAGGCTTTCCGCTTAGACGCCCTATCTGTTTGGTCGAGCGTTTCTGAGTTCGGAACGGATGTAGGTCAGCACCGGAGGGGGTGCAAAATGGAGTCTTCAGCCAAATCCATAGGTCGATTCCTGGGTCGCGTGGGGAATGTGGATTAGACTCGCCCCTCTAGAGGCAATTGAAGTTGCCAAAGGCCTTTGAAAGCGGGAGAGTGACGCCCGCCAGGATCGTATCCGCAAGATCTCAGACAATATCATCATCGGTTCGCTCATCACGATTTACGCTGCGCGAGGCAATGGGAGACAAGAATCATGACCTCCAACATCAGCCACCTACCCCTTCTCAACGCCCGGGCTAGCGCTGCAACAAGACTAGACTCGGAAAAGCTGAAGGCGCGTGCGCTGGCGGCCGCCGAAGTCGCCTCGCGTTTCGCCGATCAGGTCGACCGCGAAGGCCGGTTCCCGAAGGAAGCCTTCGACGCGATTCGCGAGCAGAAATTGCTTGGCATCTTGGTCCCGGCGGCGCTGGGCGGCGAAGACGCGAGCGTCGGGGATATAGTGGACGTCTGCTACATCCTTGGCCGCGCCTGTTCCTCGAGCGCGTTGATCTACGCCATGCATCAGGTGAAGGTTGCCTGTATCGTGCGGCACGCCGGCGCCAATGCCTGGCAGGAGAATTTGCAAAGAAGCATCGCGGAAAGACAACTGCTGATGGCGTCCTCGACAACTGAAGGCGCCAATGGAGGCAATATCCGCTCCAGCGAAGCGGCAATCCAGATTAAGGGGTCTCGCATCGCCTTGGAGCGCAACGCCTCGGTCATTTCTTATGGCGAACACGCCGACGGCATCGTGACGACTGCGCGGCGCGCTGAGGCGGCCGCCAGTTCGGATCAGGTGCTGGTCGCTTTTCTCAAAGAAAACTATACACTCGAGCGCACGCAATCGTGGGATACATTGGGCATGCGCGGAACCTGCAGCATCGGTTTCATCTTGCGCGCGCAAGGCGAGCCGGATCAGATTCTTCCCGAGCCCTATGATCGTATTCACGCTCAAACGATGATGCCGCACGCCCACCTATTCTGGAGCGCGGCTTGGAGCGGAATCGCCGCGGGCGCAGTGCAGCGCGCGCGCGCCTTTGTGCGCAAGGCCACGCGGGCGGCGGAGGGCAAACCGCCGCCGGCGGCGGCGCATTTGACCCGAGCGCGAGTGTCGCTCGAGACCCTTCGTAGCGCCGTGCAGTCTGCGGTGCGAAAATTCGAACTCCATTCCAGCGATCCAAAAAGCCTGAGCGCGATCGACGTCCAGATCGCGCTGAACTTCCTGAAGGTGGAGGCGTCAGAGCTCGCCGTTACGATTGTGATGAGCGCCATGCGAACATGCGGCCTCGCCGGATATCGCAACGACAGCGAATTCACAATGGGGCGGTCTTTGCGCGATATTCTCTCCTCCCCGATCATGATCAACAACGATCGTATCCTCGCCGATGCGCAGACCGCCGTGTTGCTAAGCGACGTGCCAGCCGGATTGTCTTGATGACGGCCTGCAACGGCCGATAGGCCGAAGCGGGCGTGATTCTCTTCTTCCATCTGCTCGATGGAGGGGTGCTTCGATGCGGCCGAGGGAGCGGCGCGATAACGGACAGAGCGATCTGTTCAAGGCCCGGCTCCGTCAGATTGCCGACCTGAGCCACCCGCTGGCTAAGCTGGCGCGGCCGGTCAACTGGCGCTTTCTGGGAGAGCAGCTCGGCGCGGTCCATTCGGACGGATCAGGCCAGCCGCGGTCGCCAACGCGGCTCCGGGCGCTTGCTCCGCATTCGCCTTGAGACAGCGGAGCGAATTTGCCGCTGCGATCAGAGCTTCGTCTCGACAATCGCGGCGAACACTCCAAGCGCCTTCTCCACCTCCGCAGTCAAACGATCGTAGGTAGCCGGCGACACAAACATGGGGCCGGCCACAGCTGCGGCTGAATTCTTCCTCAGCTCCAGAACTTCGTTCTTTATTCCCTGCGCTGACAACGCGCTTTCTCGACATACTTTCACATAGAGGACGGCAGCAACCTCTTGCAACGCAAGAACAATTGCAAGGATAGTCGTTTCGTTTGCAACGAGCCCCGCCTTGGGACGTTTGCGGAGGCTGTCACTCCGGCGGAGCGGAGTCTAGTCGCATGCGCAACCAGACCGCCAAAGTTTCCGGCGCGCCCAAGTTGGTCGGTTAAGACTTCCTCCGTTGAATCGGCGTGAACATGCCGGCGCGGAGAAAGTAAGACGCGCGGTCGGCGCTGCGACGGTCGAAAATATCTCTGATTTCGACAGATGGATGGTTCATGGCCATCCCTGGATCTCTCGGCTGCTTCCAGAGTTCTGAGAAGATCGGCAGTTGCGCCAGCGCCTCGATGTGGCCGACGTCAAAGAAGGAGGGCGATTTGCCATCGTCGCGATGCCACACGATTGGCAGCCGCACATGCGTGTCAAAAGCTCTTTTTTGGGATTCAATATATTCTATCACCGCGCTGCCAAGATCAATGTCGCGGGCTCCGACTCGGATCCTTTCTCCGAGATCATACTTGAAACGGATGGCCAATCGCACCTCCCCACCTGCGCCTCCGACGGTCCAGCCATGAATCGACGCCAGCGAATTCTGGAGCGTCCCAAACCACGGCTTTCGCCAGCGCGACCGGGTCGCTTAGCTGGGGAAGGCTCGCCGTAACTTCTGTTACGGGATGGCCTCCGAATTGTTTCAGGGCGCCCAAATAAAAATCCGGCGATCTTCGCCCTGCGGATTTGGCCCTCAATCGTGTGTCGCGCGGACAATGGAATGAGCGACCCGTGACCCGCTATCCGCATATATTTGCGCCGGCGATCGGCAATACAGCATCGAGGCGTTTCCTCGAATGATGCGCGGCGTGTTGTCCTTGTTGGCGGCGACCCCGCCAAGAACTTCGCCGCCTCGTTCGCCCTCAGCAATGGCGATTGCGCCCCCACGTCCTCGCCAACTCGATTCCGTCAGAGACTCTTGTATGCCGCTCAGGCGCTCCAGTTCCCGCGTCGGGATCGGCTCGGCCATTCGGGCTCATGTAGGTCGCTTGGCGTAAACCGCCGCAAACGGCGCCCCGCGTCCGGCTTAAACCGTCCCACGACACCCTTAGTTTGGCGCCCACTCGGAATTAGCCGGTCGGCGATACACTATTGTGGGTTAACTCTCGGCGTTTGCCGATGACGAGCGGGGCGCTGTGACGACGGTGGAAAGATTTGCCGCCATGAGGCCGCCGCTTCATGCCGGCGGCCTTCTTTGTTCGACCACAACGACGCGACTAGCGCCTAATCGTGGTGCTGATGATTGTCATGGTGCTGATGATCGTCATGGTGCTGAGAATCGTTGGCGGGCGGCGTTTCGGCGTGCGCCGTGTGTGACTCGGACTCGGCGACCAGCCCATCGAAAAACGCCGCCATTCTGGCCTTCAATTCCGTCGCCGTGTGAGCTCGTCCCGCCTCGTAGGCTTCGTGAAGCGACGCGGCCATCGCCTTCTGAGCGGCTGAGAGAATATCTTCGATACTGCGCATGTTGGCTCCCTTTGCTTGATCGTCGTTAACCAAGAGGATGCGCACGGCAATATTGCGGCCCTGCGACGCTTATTTTTGCTATGCACAAGAATCCTACCCCAAACGCGCGGAGGGCGTGAGGAATCGATTCGCCGCCTACTTGTTTTGAGTCCGGCCGCGTGTAGCGCCCCGTCACGCGGCCATAGCCGGAGCAGAGTTTCGTGTGCTCGGGTCGTCACGAGTAAGCCTACCTATCGCTCGCAGCCCAACGAAACGGAGCGGCGACCGCTTGCATCCGCCGACCCATGGCGGGGCTTCGCGCGGGCGAGGCTACCTCCTACCGCCCGCCGCCTCGCCCATCGCCCGCGCCTGCCGGCGCGCCGTATCCCACCGTGCCAGTTGGACGGCCCGCCATGCCCGTCCGGCCGTCCCGGTCCGTCCTTCACCCATCCAAACCCTTAGGAGCTTCCCATGCCAGGCAAGCAAGCCAAAATCATCACGCCGACCATGCTCAAACTCGCTTTGAACCGCGTGTCGAGCACCGCCTTTCCCGCCCGCGATCGCGCCATGGTCTTGCTTTCGGTCAAGGCGGCCCTGCGCGCCTGCGAAATCGCCAATCTCGATTGGGCGATGGTTCTCGACGCCCAGGGGAGAGTGTCCGGCACGATCGCCGTCCATGATTCCATCGCCAAAAAGCGCGGCGGGCGTCGCATTCCGATGCATCCTGATCTTCGCCGCGCCCTCGAAGCCTTGGCTTGGGTCGAGGACCCCGTTGGCCCGGTCATTCGGTCGGCGCGCGGCGCGCATCTTCGGCCCAACAGCATCGTCAATTGGTTCGCCGCGCTCTTTCGCGATCTCGGCTTTGAGGGCTGCTCGTCTCACTCCGGGCGGCGCAGTTTCATCACGGTCGCGGCCCGCAACGTCCATCGATCCGGCTGCAGTTTGCGCGACGTCCAACTGCTTGCCGGCCATCGCTCGATCGAGACGACCGAGCGCTACATCGACGGCGACACCTGCGCGCAGCGCAAGCTGGTCGGATTCGTATAGGAGCGAGAGGTATGAGGAATGCGTCGACTGTCATCCAAGGCCTGCATTCAAAGTCTGGAATGCTGTGCTCGGCTTCTTGGACGCCAAACGAGCGCCCGGCATCACGGCATCCTTCGGGTAGATCCTCGAAGGGAGTCGGTCATGAAAGAACATACGCTTCAGGCAACGCTCCTCGCATCGATCCGCGTCAAGGCGAAGACAAGTGCGGAGGCGGAACAGAAGCTCCGCACGGCGCTGGCGGTCTCAGATGCGAATCTCGGGATGTTGGATGACACGCCCATCGTAGTGCCGGTAGAGATCGAGGGCGATTTGGATCTGATCGAAACCAAGGAAAGCACCGGGGTCAACGTCGACGGCGAATTAGCGATGACACAAGGTGGCCTTCGGCCAACGCCTTTCAGATGGAAACTATGATGACGACGCTTCGGCTAAAAGCAATGCCGTTCGACGGCGATAAGGTGGCTGATGTTCAGCGTGCGGAAATGCAATCGAGGTGCACAGGATCACGATCATCGCCGAGTGCGGCGACGGATTCCGCGTATCAACGGAACGGCCGGAGCACGAACCCGACGAATAGACGCGCGTCCGTTAGCGCTCGCTCTATGGTCGGCGCGTATTTACAAGCATCAGCCCGAAATAGCGTTTGGCGCCAAGCAATTGCCTCATTCTGGTCTCAAATGCGGGGGTGTGATCGCCATCCGTGGACGCTGCGGATGTGGCAACGGCGATAAATGAGTTTTCGATGAGTATTTATGCGTTTAAGCGACCTGCCGCGGTCAATGTAGAAGCGACGATGTCGCTGGCCAGACCGCCGGCAAATCCCCTCGAGGAATTTGCGGGTCTGATGGGCGTGGATGTCAATGCGCTCGAACGCTTCGATGGAGCGGGGGAATTCGCACCGACTCCGAGAGTGTCGCACGAGCCCGCGGCGTCAAAAATTGAGGGGTCGCCAAGACTCAATAGGGGCGAGACATCCGTTCAAGGTTCCAGCCTGCCGTCTGAGGCAACTCATCCCGCAGGGCTTTATCGTTCAGCTGAACGGGTAGCAGAGGCGCCTCCGATGCGGCGCCGCTCCCGCGCTCTGACGCTGCGAGTTTTGGTCGCGGTGGGCATTGCCGGTTGGCTCGGCGCCTGGGCACTTAAAGGTGCACCTGGCGCGCAAGAAACCTCGACGATGGAAGCCGATGATTCGCTCAAAGCGCCACCGACGAATCAGGAAGCCGCCGCCTTGCGCGACAAGTCGACCTCGACCCTGCCGGGGAATCAGACGGGCAAGCCGGAGCCGGCCAATCTTGAGTCGATTGAGAAACGGCCGTCGGTTTTTGGGGAGCAAACCAAACCGCCAACGACGACGCCTTCGGTCGCGGCGACGCTAATCCCGGCGGAAGCCGCGCCGTCCGCCATGCCGATCACGGCTCCGGTTTCGGCGTCCGCCGCACCGCTAGTCACACGGTCAATTGCTCTCCTGGGCTCTACATCCGAGCAGACCCAAATCCCCGTGTCGACCCCAGCCCCGCCGACTGCCCCGACGGTGTATTCAGAGCCAAAGGGGCTGAAGGCGGTTTCGGTTCGCTCCGATGGTTCCGACCGTCCGAACGACGATGGAACACGCGCTGGAGCCAACCATTCGGAACGACCTTCGCCCGCGCGAACTTCTCCTGCGCCCAGCAATATGGTTCCTCCGTTGCTCCTCAATCCGCCAACGCCGGTCGCACGCCCGTCCTTCGACGCTTCGGCCGGCGGCGCCCTGAAACCCGTGAAAGCAAGGCTTGACGTTCCGGCCCAGCCTCCGGCCAGTTCCGTCGATATCGAACCCGTCGCCAGAACTGCTTCGATCGCCCCCAACGCGCCGCCCCCAGCTAATGTCGCGGCTGACCCCAGCGGAGGGAGCTTCTCCGCCGATACGGTGCTTCAATTCGTGCCCAATCTGTATGAAAAGGCGGCCAGTGCGCTTCACAGTTCGTCGCCTGCGACGCAGATCGCGAGAGCCGATCCCACACCTACGGCGGCAGGCGACGAGGGCATCTATGGCGTGCAGCTTGGCGCGCTCACAACGGAGCTGGCGGCGCGTAGAGAATCGGACCGCCTACGATCGAAATTTGCGATCGAATTTGGTGGATTGCAGCCGACCGTTCGCCAAGCCGAAGTCCGTGGCCGCAGGGTTTATCAGGTGCGCATTGGCGGCATGTCCAAGGCGGACGCCGAGGCGCTGTGCCTCAAGCTTAGATCGGGCGGCCGCGAGGCAGCCTGCTCGGTTGCGAGCAACTAATACTGCAAGTCTAGAGCGTCGGACATTCAGTTGAATCCGTATCCTGCGGCGGTGAAGTAATTTTTGCATTCTTGAGGGTCGAACAGGTCGCAGATACGGCCGATGGCCCGCCAGAGATCGTCGATGGTCCTGACAGCTTTGGCGCGCAGGAGCGCCTTGAGTTTTGCGAACGCCATCTCGATCGGATTGAGATCGGGACTGTAGGGCGGCAGGAATAATATCCATGCCCCCCTGGCTCGGACGGCCTTCTCAGCGATTGGGCTTTTGTGAGCCGCCAAATTGTCCATGATGACGATGTCGCCTTCTTTGAGGGTCGGTGCGAGCTGGGTCTCGACGTAAGTCTCGAAGATGCGCCGGTTCATCGGCGCGTCGACGACGAAGGGGGCGGTCAGTCCGTCGCAGCGCAGGCCGGCGATGAAGGTCTGGGTTTTCCAATGGCCGAACGGAGCTTTGGAGCGCAGGCGTTGACCCTCTGGGCAACGTCCGCGCAGGTGAGCAATTCGGATCCACGACTGTCGCGCCGATCGCGGAGCGGATTGTTCGCATTGTTTTCCGGACCGCGTCGAGAAAATCGGTTACCGCGACCCCAGCCTCCAGCGTCCATTGCTGAACAGTACGAAGATAACCTTGTACCCGTTGAATTGGGGCCTGTTCCAGCTCCCATGTTCGCCAAAAAAAGGGCCCCCACGATATTTCTGCGGAAGATTGTCTCCTGTGTAGAAGGCAAGGCCAAGCGGTGCGACAAACTAACGTAAGGGCATAGTGCGGTACCATTGCACAAGATCGGGCCCGGGTTCTTCGCGTTCGTTTACCACAGTCCAGAGCGCGCCTGTAACAGGTTCCCGAGCTCAATGTGGTCGCCGGAGGTTCTACGATCCGGCCGCTCGGAACAAAGCTAATGAGCAGGTTCCCTGCACGACAATATCGGACGACCGGCGACCGGCGGATGGCGAGAGGTCAGCTAACCGCGTGTCGGCACGTCCACCGAATTACCGCCTTGGGTATCGAACGTCAAAGGTCGAATGAGTCCCTTGCCCACCTCCCGCGAATCGAAGTCTTGACACTGATCGAGACACGACCGAAAGCCGCCCGCAAGCACGAAATCGCGCCAAAAAAAGCGCAACCGGAGTAGTTTCGATCGAGAAGTCGAACGATCGCACCGCAATCGAACGACGCCGGCTTTGGTCCTAATGTACTCGGCGCACAGGCCCTACGATCGACTTCCCCACCGAACGCAACCCGTCGCCCCGGTTAGAGCGGGATATCCAAGTCATAGACGACGCCTGTCGGCGCGAACTCGATGTGTGTCGCGCCGCCATGCCCTTCCACCGCGCGTTCGATCATCATTGAGCCAAAGCCGCGACGCTGCGGAGGTTGCACCGGCGGCCCGCCGGACTCGCGCCATTGCAGTCGCAGGCGATCGCGCTCGGCGCTCAATTCCCATTCCACGCTCACGACGCCCTCGGCGTTGGAGAAGGCGCCGTATTTGACCGCGTTCGTGCCGAGTTCGTGGAGGATCATCGACGTCATAAGCGCCTTGTTGGCGTCGAGCGAGGCTGGGGGGCCAGATACCCGAAAGCGCTCGCGATTGCTTTCGCGGAAAGGGTCGAGTGAGCTTTCGACGACCGCCTCGACCAACGCGCCGTCCCAGTTTCGAAGCGTAAGGAGATCATGCGCGCTTGCCAAAGCTTGAATGCGGGCGCCGAAGGCGGCGCGCGCGCCGATCGACGAATCACGAAATGTCTGCTGCGCGATCGCCATCACTGTCGCGAGAGTATTCTTCACGCGGTGCTTCATCTCGTTGAGTAGAAGCTCTTTCGCCTCTTCGGCGCGCCGGCGTTGCGCGACCTCATCCTTTAACAATCGGTGGAGACGCGCGTTGTCCATGGCGATTGCGGCGTGGGCGGCGATGCCCACCAATATGTCTTCAGCTTCTCGATTGAAGACGCCGGCCTCGCTGTGCCCGACGAAAATTCCGCCAAGAACCTCGCCGCTTCGACCGATGACCGGCGCGGCCAGATAGCTGCTGAGGCGTGAGTTGGGCTCCGAGGCCTCTCCCTCTATGAGTCCACCGACGATTTGCGGGTCGGTGCGGACGTCGTCGGAGCGAACGAGCCTTGTGTCCTGAAACGTCGACGTCGCCAGGTTCTCGAAGACCTCCGGCGGCGCGCCACATGTCGCGAAGACCATGTGAGCCGCGCCATCCGCTCCGACGGCGTCGTAACAGAACGCGCCGAATTCAGCCCCCGCCACTTCAGTCGCTGTGTCGATGACCGCCCGGATCGTGCGATCGAGGTCAAGATCGCGTGAGATCGTTTTCGAAATGTTATTGAGCGTCGCTAGGCGCAGCGTTTGTCGGCGCAACTGCGCCTCGACACGCTTTTGTCCGGTGATGTCGCGGGCGATCTTGGACGCGCCGGCGATCTTGCCCTCGGCGTTGCGGATGGGCGAGACAGAGAGGGAAATGTCGATCCGCGTTCCATCGTTGCGCTGGCGGATCGTCTCGTAATGGTCGATCCGCTCACCACGAAGAATACGCCCGAGGATGCCCGGCTCCTCGTCGTGCCGGTCCTGGGGAATGAGGACCGTCACGGGCTTGCCGATGATTTCGTCCGCGGCATAGCCGAAGATTCGTCCCGCGCCAGCGTTCCAGCTCGTAATGACGCCGTTCAAGTCCTTGCTGATGATCCCGTCGTCCGATGACGAAACGATCGCGGCCAGGCGCTGCGCGTCCTCGCCGTTCCATTTGCGGTCGCTGAGGTCGGTCAACAGGTTGACCGCGCCGGCAAGCGCGCCATCAGCGTCGAACAGAAGCGTCGGCTCGGCCAGGAACGGAACGCGCTCGCCATTCGGGCGCTCCGCGATCGCCTCGCCGCAAACCGGCTCGCGCTTCTTGAGCGTCAAGGCCAGGGCGCACTCGTCGGGCGGCATGGGCGAACCGTCGGGCCAATAGAGACGCCACGAGCCGCACCACCGGGTTTCGCCGAGCGGCGGGCGCCGGCCCCAAAGGGCCGTCGCGGCCTCGTTGCAAAAGGTTAGCCGCCCGTCAACGTCGACGACGTAGATCGGCGCTGATATCTTTTCGACGATCCGCCGAAATTGTTCGTCTGGAGGAGCGTCGACCGAAGTCGCCTCATCCGCCGCGGATCGATCGCCGCCTTCTCGCGTGCGGTCGGTCTCGACCGTCCCAACGGCATGCCTTTGATCCGGGATTCTCATCGTGGACTTCCTCGCCTGGATTCTGACCACGCTGGGCACCGCCGTCGAGCTGTTGACCATTCCCCGTTTCGCTACGTGGCTGGCGCAATCGAAAAATCAGTTAAGGAGCAACGCCCCTGGTCGTCAATGCCATGATCTGCGACGGCAATTGCGAGGATTTGACCCAGGAGACTTCGACGCACTCATATTTCCGCGTGGCTTCCGCGCGCTTTTGGAAATTCCGCAAACCCGTGACCGTCAAGCGAGCAATTAAGGTTCGCTGCCGGTGCGAAACAGTCAGGAACTCGGCTTTGATTGGCCGTCCAACTGGCGGGTAGGTTAAATCGGAGTATGTTCGTATGTTCGACCACGAGCCACGCCGCTGGACGGGAAGCTCGGGGCGTCAGGTAGGCTCGATGTTTCGATTCGATCCATATTCGCCGGCGATCGACGCCGATCCTTTCCCCGCCTATCGGCGGCTGCGCGATGATTTCCCTTGCTTTTGGAGCGACGAGGCCAACGCCTGGGTCCTGTCGCGCTTCGCCGACATCGTCGCCGCGCTCAATGATTGGCGGACCTATTCATCGGCCGAGGGGAACCTGATGACGGAGGTGCGCAACCGCGCCGGCGCGACGATTGGCACCACCGACCCTCCGCGTCACGACCGGCTCCGCGGGCTCGTTCAATACGCCTTCATGAAGCGCAATCTCGACTCGCTGACGCCGGCAATTCGCGACATCGCCCGCGACGTCGTGGGAACGCTCAAAGGCCGCGCGCGCTTCGATTTCATCGCCGACTTCAGCTCGAAATTCACTGTGCGAGTGCTTTTCGCGACGCTCGGGCTGCCAATTGGCGACGAGGCCGCAGTGCGCGAGAAGACAATGTTGATGGTGCAATCCGACGCGACCACGCGCGCCAAGGGGCCCGAGCACATCGCCGCCTATGGCTGGATGGAGGACTACGCCGCCAAGGTGATCGCGGAGCGCCGCGCTCGTCCGCAGAACGATCTGATTTCGGAGCTTTCTCTGGCGGAAATTCATGGCGACCGGCTCGATGAACGCGAGGTGTTGCAAACGACGACGACGCTGATCATGGGCGGGGTCGGGTCACTCAACGGGTTCCTCGCCATGCTCGCGCTCAATCTCGCCGACACCCCTGAGGCGCGGGAGGCAGTGGTCGCCAATCCCGACCTTCTGCCCGACGCAATCGAAGAGTCGTTGCGCTACAACACTTCGGCGCAGCGCTTCCGGCGATGCCTGACAAAAGACGTGGAGCTGCATGGTCAGTGGATGCGCGAGGGCGATTTCGTCTGCCTCGCCTATGGTTCGGGCAACCGCGACGACCGGCAATATGCAGATGCCGACGCCTATCAGCTCGCGCGCAAGCCGCGCGGCCATCTCGGATTTGGCGGCTCGGTCCACGCATGTCTCGGCGCCTCGATCGCGCGGCTCTCCTCAAAAATCGCGATGGAGGAATTCCACAAGGCGATGCCACGCTATGAACGCGCCGAGACAAGCTTGTCGTGGTTGCCGTCTTCGACGTTCCGCAGCCCGCTCCGGCTCGAGCTCACGACGATATAAGGGCAGACGGAAGCACGGGATTGCGTCGCAGAGACAACCCCGTGTCCGGGAAGTAGGCCTGTGCAGCCGCGGTTCGTCCGAACAGGTGATCGACGGTTGGTACTCTTTCGGCTAGCTGAACGTCAGCCGGTCGTTCACATAATCGCAGACGGCCTGAACTTTCGCCCATCCGTCCTTGATTGAACCGAAGTTGGACCAGGCGAAATTGGACAGAAGATCGGTCTCGCAATAGCGACTCGCCATAAGGAAAGGCAGGCCGCCAAGCAGGAAATGTGAAAACGTGCGCAACATTGACCCCCCGATAAAGCGGCGGAGTCCATTGATTTCGTTCTGATTACGCGGATTTCACGGGGGTCACGTTTCGCGCAAAACGAAACCCCACCGGGGGCATTCATTTTCCCACGTAATCAAGGGCTTTCGCTGTACAAGGGGTGGGGTTACGCTTGAAAGCGTATTTACACGCCTGTGCAGCTTGGCGGCTTCAAGACAGAAAACGAAGCGCAGGAATGGATCAAGCGCAAGTCGATCCCTTGGCTGAAGGAATTCGAGGGCGGTAAATACGCCTAGGTTCCTTGAAGCGATGGGCGTTTAGGAGGCAACGCTGCCTATGATCACGACGCACGGAGCGGGTAAGCGGTGTTTCATGTGTTTCGAGGTTCAAGTGCTCTGTACACGCGGGGCATGCAGGCCCAGAGGGCATGACACAAGCATAAACGAGGCGACGCGGGAGCCTGCTACCACAGGCTCCCCGTCCGCATGCAATAAGTCGCCGCACCGTTCCACGGGCCTCAGCAGCGACTATCCCGGCTCGGCAGCGCAAACGGGGGGCTGACGCGGCCGGAATCAAAACAAGCGAGCTAGGGAATCAGTTCCACCGCCGAGGCTGATCGGGAGATATTCTGTTATTCTGTGCGACTACCAAAGTCGCAACGGCTTTGTCGACGAGACGTTGAAGATTCCACTCACCGGCGTTGACTTGATCGATGATCGCGCTGGCGAGCAGGGTCCGCATTTGTTTTCCGTCGGCCCTGCTCGATTTGCATTTTAGGAGCGCTGCTTCGAGGGCGGACTTCATTAGCGAGGTAGTCACTGGATCGAATACGTTCGACTCAAAGCGCTCTGGCATCGGATTTGCTCCTTTGGGCCACAGCCAGACCACGGGGCGCGTCAAAACTGCAAAATATGGCAGAGCCAATCGGGCATCTGCGTCAAAAGACGCAAACCGAGGCTATCGATTGCGCTGATAGTGGCAGACGCCCACGATTTATTCAAGGACGACAGGAATTTAGGGAGCGCTCAATCGTTAGGTACACCGCAATTTGATTCGCCAAGTAGCCTTTGATTTTCTCCACGGCGTCGCCGACTCTGAGCTCCGAATCTTTGATGATTTCGACACTCATACCACCTCCCGAGGCTTCGCCGCGTCTTTAGGGTTGATAGTGGATGCGGACTTCGTAAAGGCGACCCAATGGGTCTTGGACGCTTTGCCGGATGGATGCCCGAATAGCGGACGGTACGGTGTCAGTGCGAGAACTTCACGTAGCAGGATGTCGGTCTCATTCCACTTGAATAACAGAACACCATCGGGCTTCAAAACGCGGAAGCACTCGGCCAATCCTTTGCGTATGTCGTCCGGCCACGTCTTCCTATCCAATTCACCGTATTTCTCTGCCATCCACGACCTCCTACCGCCTCGTTTTGATGATGTGCGGCGGATCGAAGACGGCCAACGAGAATTGATTGTCGGGTAGCTTCAAGTCCCGAAAGTCCATCACCACATCCGGCGCAACGGTGATAGTCGCGCCATTTGTCTGTAGGGTCGGCGGCAACGTGCGGTTATCGAGATAGAGCGCATCGAGGTGATTTTTGTCGAACCAGAACATGCGGATGCCGCAGCACACATCGAGTATTTTCTTGTCTTTAAGTTGCATACCTCCTTTTGATTTTTTGATACGTCGCACAACACAGATTGCGCGGCATTACTTCGCTGTTTTGATAAGGTTATTTCGTCGATGTGGAACGTTCCACCCCGCCGCCGAGTTACGGTCCCCGAAGGGATTATTCTCGTGGCAGCCCTAGACAAAACGGACCGCTTACATCTGCTCAAAGAGCATGAGATGAAAAATCCGCCGCGTTGCGACGATCTGGCGGCGCAGAATGTTTTGTCTGAGCTCCCGACTGGGCGGCGCGTCTTGGTAGTTCTGATCTGCGCGATGGTCGCACTAGGAACTATTCTTCTACTTCTCGCCCATTTCCAACACTGACCGAGGACGATTCGATGACGCATGCCAAGCCCACGAGTGAAGAATTTGAGGTGAAGGCCAACGTGGTGACGCACAAGCCGACAGGTGCTCAATGGTGGTGGAAATATCCCGATAGCGAATCTGGTGATGTCGGCCACAGGATCAGTCGGCTAGGCAGTGTGCTCCCGATCGGGGAGAACTACAATGCTGGGGAGGTATCTATCATGACCGCATTCAAGATAGGATCGAATTCGTGAAGTGGACTGACGTTCGATCGTTCAGCCGCGTTTCCTTTCCATCCCGACACTAGACCATATTCATGTCTTTGGTTTGGGATGCGGTGCCCGTTTGAGCCCGGCCCTCCATGAAACCCAAGAGGAGGCACTTGCCGTGCGTCCTGGGGCGATTTTGGGCGTCCGAGGGGCCGTTATTCCTTCTTCGTGAGGTCCTGGCCCGGCTCCTGTAGGATCGGAAAACCTCTGTCGTCCACCGGCTTCCCGTCGCAGGTAATCTGGTAGCGCCAATCGGTGCGGCGCCTTACTTTTCGTATCTCCTCAAAAGAGTCTGCTTCGGCGACGACGGCGACGAACTCATTGTGGCTGTCTACATGCCACAGGCGGTAGGTCTTCGGATTGGCGTTCAAATAGTCCGGGGTCATACCAGACCGTCTTGCTTCAGGGCTCGTTCAAACTGGTTGCGCGCATCCATGATCGAGTATTTCTCGTTTTGCGCGAGCGCGCGCGAGACAAGCTCGTCGGCGTATTTCCAGCGTGAACTTTCCTGTAAGGTCTCGGAGAGCCTATGGATGACCGACTGGGCATCGGCCAGCCCCCCGACTGTCGCTCCATCCTTCAGAAGGACGGGCTCACGGAATCTACGATCTTTCTTCATGCTGTGCACAACGCGGAGACCCCTTCCATTGTTCCTTCGCGTATGAGTGGGTCTTTATTTGCCATCAGATCAAATCCTCTGCCTCAAGCGTCGACAGCATCTGGGCGTGTGCGTCGCGGAGGGCGCTTTCGTCACCCTTCCGGCTCGCTTCAAAGACAAGCTCCGCTGTGTATCTCCAATCGGAGTTTGTCTGACGAAATGCTGGAAGCTCCACTATGACGGCGCGGGCCTGCATCAGGCTCGAAATGGTGCGACCATCTTTGAGAACGTTCTGCGTCAGGAACGTGTAGGACCAAGACATCAACGTGCTTAACGCAAGAACCCCTTTCGGGGTTCCTTGGCGCCTCTTTGAGCCGTTGGGAAGGCTTTACGAGTTCGCGTTGATCTTGTGATGCACCCACCACGACCAAGCTGCTGCTCCGATCGTTACGATGCAGATGACGCCGTTTCCGCTCCGTTGAGGACGGTCGAATCAACGCCGGTGATGCCGAGAGAGGAAAGGATCATGCCGATGACGGCCACTCCAAAGCCGAACATCGGATGGGCCGCAACTACCTCGCCGGCTCGATCGGCGATGCGATCAAGGCCGTCCTCATCGCCGCCGGATACAACTTCAGGCGGCTGCTGGCCTGGTTGGCGCTCTTGTTGTTCGTATTCCTCACCGCCATCGCCCGAGAGGCGAGCTGAGAAAACCAACCTGTCGCCGCTTGAATCGGGTTCTTCGCGGGCGACCGATCCGACTCACATGGGGGGAAAAGAGACCTTCTGCTTCTGAGCGGCGACATCAGAAAGCCGACCTTCCGGATAGCCCCTGCAGCGACATTCCGCTTTCTATTAAAGATTTGAAATAGGCTATGCCGTAAGGGATTGTAGCGTCGTTGAAATCGTAGCGCGGATCGTGCGCAGACGGGGTGTCTCCGTTGCCGATCAACATGATGTTGCCCGGCCGTTCCTCAAGCATGAACGCAAAATCCTCCGATCCCATGAGCGGTTCAAGCTCGGCTTTCACGTTGGTTTCTCCAACCAAAGCTCTCGCCACACTGACCGCAAACAACGTCTCGCGGACATGGTTCACAGTCGGCGGATACATTCGTCTATAGGCGACGGTTGCTATTGCCCCGTATGCTTCCGCCACCTTCTCCGCGATAGCGACCACGCGTGTCTCGATGAGGTCTCGCACAGCCGGATCGAACGTCCGCGTCGTGCCGCCGAGTTCGGCCGATTGCGGAATGACATTGCCAGCCTTGCCGCCGTTGAAGGTCCCAACGGTCACGACGGCGCATTTCCTCGGATGGACGTTCCGTGAAACGATCGTCTGAAGCGCGAGAACGATGTTGGCGCCCACGAAGAGTGGATCGATGCTGACATGCGGTGACGCCCCATGCGCTTCCTTGCCTTCAATGTGAACGCGAAAGCCGTCAGCGGACGCGCCGATAGGTCCACTGGCCGTTGCGAACTCGCCAATTGCAAGGCCCGGCTCGGTGTGCATTGCATAGATTTCATCGATTCCGAACCGAGACATCGAGCCGTCGTCGACCATGGCCTTTCCGCCTCCGCCGCCTTCCTCGGCCGGCTGGAAGACGACGGCTGCGGCGCCGTCGAACTGACGCGTCCGCGCCAACTCGCGTGCAGCGCCGAGCAGCATGGCGGTGTGGCCGTGGTGACCACAGGCGCGCATTTTCCCCTGAGTTTTTGACGCCCAGGGAACACCCGTCAATTCTTCCATCGGCAAGGCGTCCATGTCCGCCCGTAAGCCAATGACCTTGCCGCTTCTCCGCCTTTGTCCACGAATAAGGCCAACGACGCCGGTCCTGCCGACCCCGGTTGCGATCTCGTCGCACCCGAACTCCTTGAGTTTCGTTGCGACGAACGAGGCCGTCCGGTGAACGTCGTAAAGGAGTTCCGGATGCGCGTGAAGGTCGCGGCGCCATTCGACAATCTCGCCGTATTCGATCTCTTCGGCTTCACATTGGCCATCGCCTTGCTATGCCAAGCATCCCGCGAAAGACGGAATGTCCGCTTCTCGGCGATTTTAAGCGAGATTCGACCGTCTGCAACGGGTCGACTCCGGTCTGATTGGGTTCATCCGCAAGAGGTCGACAGTAGCGCGCGCGTGTGGCTGTCGTTGACGAGGTGGCCGGCGTTTTCGCTCCTTCGATGCAGAGCGCGTGCTGGCCCGTGATTGGCGCCGAAAGCGACGAAGGTCGAAGAACATTGCAGCAGTCCCGTGGCGCCCCGGCTCTCATTCGCTTCGAGGGCGATCCCACTGCGGCGGGCAGACAGACATCAAACGATGCGGCAGCGGCGATCTCTTTCAAATCACAGAGGTCCTACCCGATGGCGTCGCGCGGATTGAGGTAAGGTGCGTGCAACTTGGCCTCGTCGCAATTGAACGACTGAGGAAGCGCCGAACGGAACGAAGAGGGAATGCGCGCGTTGAGGGCGACGATGTGATAGCATCGATGTGGGCCTGCGATGACGTGCGCCAAACTCCGCACCTCGTTCGGCCGACCCCCGACAATCAGGACAGCTCCCCCAATGGTAGAGATCAAAGCAAAGCGCGCGAAGCCGATCGGCTATACGGATATCCGGGTAATCGAGGCGGCCTATGCGTTGGCCAAGACCCAGAACGACGAGGACGCCCGCGAAATCCTGCGCGCAGTCCCGCACTCGATTTACCCGGAATTGTTGAAGCATATGAAGGAACACGCGAACCTGTTTACGGCTGCAATTCACGCGATTGTAGCGGGCAGCGTAGACGCGCCGAAGTCGTCGCCGGCAGAAGCGTTGTTTTCTTGACGGCTGCGCCGCCATAATCGCCCATATCGCCGGGGAGGTCGCCGCGCTCAATGCCTTCGTCGCGGTGAAGGCTCAATGCTCGCTTTTTGAATGCCGAGCCCTCGCTGTCAATCGGCGATGTTCCATAAATTTCCTCAAGAGAATCAACGGTCGACTGGCCGCTTGCACCCTTTGCGGATGGTCCGGGCAAAGGTGGTTGTTCGCGAAAGCGGATGCTAGGCCGCGCGCTGGTGGGTCGATATTGAGCAACAGCAACCGCCGCGGGATCGTCGATTGGCAGCATCAGCGTGTTGAATCGGCCGCGCACTGTGAGCGCCAAGATGCGCTCTTCGAAGACTTAGCTCCGGTGCGCGTCATGAACCTCGCCGGAACAAACGGTTCGCTCACGCGTTATGGCAGGTGTCCTCCTGCTGAGCGTCAAATGAAAATCGCGCAAATCGCTCCGCTCATGGAGAGTGTCCCGCCGAGACTTTACGGGGGCACAGAACGGGTTGTGTCTCATTTAACTGAAGAACTGGCGCGTCAGGGACATGACGTCACGCTCTTCGCTAGCGGCGATTCCGTGACGTCGGCGCGACTGGTCGCCGGCACGGCGCAGGCGATACGGTTGAATTCCGCGATCCAGGACCACGTCCCTCACTACATGATCATGCTGGATAAGCTGCGCCGTTGCGCGCACCAATTCGACATCCTCCATTTCCATATTGACGCTTTCCACATGCCGTTGTTTCGCGACATGGCCGCCAAGACGCTGACGACGCTGCATGGGCGTCAGGATTTACCCGACCTGCTTCCGATGTACCGCGCCTTTCCGGAAATGCCGCTCGTCTCGATCTCGAACGCCCAGAGAATGCCGATCGCCGAAGCGAACTTCGCCAAAACGATCTACCATGGACTCCCGCTCGACCTCCTGCGTCCCAATTATGAGCCGCGCGGCGGCTATCTTGCATTTCTCGGCCGGATTTCTCCCGAAAAGCGTCCCGATCGGGCCATCGCCATCGCGAGCGCTCTGGGTCTGCGGTTAAAGATCGCCGCCAAAGTCGACAAGGCGGACGAATGCTATTTCCGCGAGGCGATCGCGCCGCTGCTCGATCGGCCCGGCGTGGAATTCGTGGGTGAGATCAACGATCGCGACAAGATCAAATTCCTCGGCGACGCGCTGGCTTTGTTGTTTCCGATCGACTGGCCCGAACCTTTCGGGCTTGTGATGATCGAAGCGATGGCGTGCGGGACGCCGGTGCTCGGGTTTCGTTGCGGGTCGGTTTCCGAAATTATCGACGACAACCTCACCGGGCGAGTGGTCGCGAGCGTCGATGAAGCGGTTCGCCTGTTGCCACAGGTTATCCGTCTCGATCGGCGCGCAGTACGGCGGCGCTTTGAAGACCGCTTTTCGGCGGCGCGCATGGCGACTGACTATCTCAGCGTCTATCGCGGCTTGAACCGGGGCGTCATACCCGAACTCGCTCGGCGGAACCTGCTGCTTGGGCCGAACGTCATCGCTCTCCCACTAAAGAACGGCGTTTCAAATCATGCAAATTGAGGCGAAGCCTCGAAAGATCGAGAGCGAACCCGGCGCGCTTGATACGATAGTGGAAGCGCCATTTTACATCCCCTCCACCGGTCCTTCAGCGCGGCCCCGGCGCATTCTCAAACACGCCGACACTTTCGCCGTCTTTGACAGCCATGGCGATATGGGCGCCTCCGCCGGCGGTCCGGACGGCTTGTTCGATCACGACACCCGCTATCTCTCGCGATTCGAACTGCTGATTGATGGGATGCAGCCGCTGCTTCTCGGCTCAAGCGTCCGCGATGACAATCTCACTTTGACCGCGGACCTCACCAATCCCGATATCTTCTATGAAGGGCACATCATTCTGCCGCGCGATACGCTTCATATCGTTCGCACCGCCTATCTCTGGGAAGGCGTCGCACATCAGCGCATCGCGATCGGCAACCATGGCGAGACGCCTGTCGCCTTCACGTTGGCTCTCTCGTTCGGCAATGATTTCGCCGATCTGTTCGAAGTGCGCGGTCAGCAGCGCCAGAGACGCGGCCAGTTGCGTGAATTGGCGCCCAGTGCGAGCGAAGTCTCTTTCGTCTATCGCGGCCTCGATGGAACGACGCGGCGTACGCAGCTGCGTTTCGATCCGCCGCCGACCGAGCTCATTCCCAGCGCTGCGACCTATAGTTTGAAGCTTGGAGCACGGGAGCCGCTTCACATATATTTTTGCGCCGAATGCCATGGTTTGCGCTCCCCGCGGTCAATGAGTTTCTTCAAAGGGCTCATGGCCGCAAATCGCGACCACCGATCCGCGTCTCGGCACGCGGGCTCTGTGGAGACCTCTAACGAGGTGCTCAACGAGGCTCTGTGCCGCGCCATGGCCGATCTTCGCATGCTGATTACGGAAACGCCGGAGGGCGCTTATCCCTATGCGGGCATTCCCTGGTATTCCACGACCTTCGGCCGCGACGGCCTGCTGACCGCGCTGCAAATGCTTTGGTGCGATCCCACGATCGCGAAGGGAGTGCTCAGGCGTCTGGCCGCATTCCAGGCGACAACCCTCGACGCAGCCGCCGATGCCGAACCGGGCAAGATCGTTCATGAGATGCGCGGGGGAGAAATGGCGGCGCTGAAGGAGGTGCCGTTCGGCCTCTATTATGGTTCGGTCGATGCGACGCCGCTGTTCGTCACCCTGCTCGGCCTTTATGTCGAGCGCACCGGCGATGAGGCGACATTGCGCGAGTTGTGGCCGGCGGTCGAAAGCGCCTTGACCTGGATGGACTCGTTTGGCGACCGGGACGGCGACGGCTTTCTCGAATATGGCGGCGCCGAGGCTGAAGGGTTGCAACACGGGTTGCGCAATCAGGGATGGAAGGACTCATTCGACGCCATTTTCCATGCCGATGGCGAGTTGGCGCAGGGTCCGATCGCGCTATGCGAAGTGCAGGGTTACGCTTATGCGGCCAAAAGACTGGCGGCGCAATGTGCCCGGCGGTTGGAACGCGGGGATATGGCCGAGGAGCTCGACCGCGCCGCCGAACGCCTGGCTCAACGATTCGAGGAAGCATTCTGGTGCGAAGAACTCGGCCTCTACGCGATCGCGCTGGATGGCCAGAAGAAGCCCTGCCGCATTCGCTCGTCAAACGCCGGCCATCTCTTATGGACGGGCATTGCGCGGCCAGACCGGGCCCGCCGCGTCGCGGATGCGATGATCTCGGCGGACTTCTTTTCGGGCTGGGGCGTTCGAACGATCGCCCAAGGGGAGCCGCGCTACAATCCGATGTCTTATCACAATGGCTCGATCTGGCCGCATGACAATTCGCTCATTGCGCTTGGTCTGTCGCGCTATGGGCTCAAGGAGCATGTAGACAAGATGTTCGAAGCGGCCTTCGCCGCCGCCAGCTATATGGATTTGCGGCGGCTGCCCGAGCTCTATTGCGGGTTTCGCCGAAGGCGCGGCGCCGGACCTACGCTCTATCCGGTGGCATGCTCGCCGCAGGCCTGGGCGAGCGGTGCTCTGTTCTTGATGGTTCAGGCGACACTTGGGATCGAATTCGCGCCGGACGCGAGGGAAATCCGTTTCAGGAACCCGCGTTTGCCTGCTTCTTTCAACGGGATCATCTTGCGTCATCTCGGCATGAGCGGCGCTACGGTTGATATCGAACTCAGACGTTCGGGTGCGCATGTTTCGATGCGGGTTCTGCGCAATAGCGGAGCGGTTCAAGTCTCCATGGTCGTTGGCTGAGCGGAACGCGTTAGACGGACTTCGACCCTACAAGAAAGAAGACAGTAGCTCCGACGGGGGCAGCTTTCCCGGAATTCGATTAGACCTTGCCGCAAGCGCCATTGTTGGGGGGTGCATCGGAGGGTTCAAAGGCATTCCAGACATGCTCATTTATGGCTCGACCGAGGCGGCAATTCGCTCCCTCGTCCGAGCTGGATTCTTGATCTAAAGGCCGGGGTTAGATCAATGTTCTGGTTTCCTCTCAACATCGACACCTAGGCCGCGATCGTATTGATACGCAAAACATCGTCCAGAGATTTGGCGGGACATGGCCTCCCGAAGAGATCCCCCTGCATTTCGGTGCAGCAGTGTTCGCGGACAAGTCGAAATTGCTCAAGAGTCTCCACGCCCTCTGCCGTAATAGTCATGCCGAGTTCGGCGCCGAGGCCGGCAACGGCTCTTACGATCGCCGAACAAACGCCTTTTTTGCCGAGGTTCTCTATGAAGCCTCGATCAATCTTGATTTTGTCGAATGGGAAGGACTGTAGATAGCTTAGCGACGAGTAGCCGGTCCCAAAATCGTCCATTGCAATCCTCACGCCCAGGTCACGCAGATGCTTGAGCGTGGCGATCGTGCTCTCGCTATCTGCAAGCAGCGCGCGTGGCCGTGCGGCCATCTTGAAGTTCCACGCGGGTGTGAATTCGTCGTATTGCAAAGCGATATCGGCGGGCCGGAACAGGCGGCAGCCCTCGCACCGCGATGTACAGCTCCAAATCGGACGGACGCAACTCCTGCCGTTTTTTCGAGGCCGCGATGAACACGCGGCTTCAGGAGCGGCGCCTTCTTGAGCACGACGTGCGGCGCGCGGTCGTCGACGGGCAGTTCGAACTCTATTATCAACCTCAGGTTAATGCCCGGGCCGAGGCCATAATCGGCTGCGAGGCGTTGCTGAGATGGCATCATCCTTCGCGCGGTCTGGTGGCGCCCAGCGAATTCATTGCGGTCGCCGAAGAGATCGGGGTGATTGTTCCTCTTGGCGCTTGGGTCATCCAACAAGCTTGCCGCGACGCTGCGACTTGGCCAAAACATATCGGCGTCGCCGTCAACTTATCATCGCTACAGTTCAAAGGCCTGACGCTGATTCAGACGGTCGTCTCTGCGCTCGACGCCGCGGGGCTATCTCCGCTCCGGCTTGAACTGGAGATCGCTTCCGGGCAAATTGCCAATTCAGCGTCCCCGACAAGCAAACTTCCGTACTGCCGCTCCGACCCGGTTCTTGCACTATTGAGAGTTTCGGTCGCGCTTTTTTCCATGCCTGTTTCTTCCGGACCTCTAGGCGGCTTAGGAACGGCGGCCAAATAACTCGCCCGATACGCCTAGTCGACGCGATGATCGAACCGTTCCATCCTGGCGGACGCCAAGTCTATCTTGGCGTGAGCATCGGCATCTCGGTCGCTCCAGGAGATGGCGCCGACGTCAACATTTTGCTGAAGAATGCCGCTATGGCGGAGCGCAATACATCTACATCTTGTTAATAATTCTCAACGATTTAGCAGGATTAGGAAATCAACGAACATCTGTGCGTCAGAGCTGGCAGTTGGGTGAGCCCTCGCGCCGATCTCCTTGGCCACCGCCTCCTCCACTGGGCGCGAGGACCATCGAGCGCTTGAATGTCTGTGGCGTCGCCGGCCTGACGCCAGCCGGCTCTTTGCGGTCGTTCGATCGAAAGAAATCCGTAGCCTATCCCGGACGGTCTAGCGTGCGCGTCGCCACTTGGCTTCCGCGTCTGATGCCTTGCGATGTCGTTCCCATTGCGAATGAGAAACGCCTGCCCCAGCCGCAGCGAGCGGTGATCTTCATTCCGCTGTCTCGGGCTTCGGCGCGGGTCTCGATCATGTGAGAACATAGCCGCAACGAATTGTGGCGGTCAATCAAGTCGGCTATACCGTGTCTCGAAAGGGATTTAGCGAATGGCCAACTCTCCCCTCAGGCAATTCAAGGGAAGACTGTCAGCCGCAGAAATTGCAAGCGGCATGAACGCGGCCCGTAGGAATGCGCGGCGGCTTCTCGAAGATACAAAGATTCTGTTCGAGGCAAAAAGTTTTGCTTCGGCAAGCATGCTTGCGATCTTGTCGATAGAGGAATCCGGGAAGATTAGATACTTGAGGACGATTGCGGCTGCTCCTGAGAGCGATCTTGGAAAGCAATGGAAAAACTTCAGAGACCATAAATCGAAGAACGCACACTGGAACATTCTTGAACTCATGGCGATAAAACGAGTTCGTACTTTAGCTGGGCTTGCTCCGGCATTCGACCCGAACAGTGACCATCAGATGCAACTTGAGGTGCTAAAACAATTAAGCGTCTACGTAGACTGCTACGACAATAAACAATGGATTGAGCCAGAAAAGCTTATCCCAGAGGCGATGCCGCGCGCCCTGATAGCGGTCGCAGAACGCCTAGTTCCCAATCGGGATGCAAGCGAACGAGAGATGCAATTGTGGAGTGAGCACCTGAGTAAGACGTGGGGCACATCCGCCATGCGCTCGTCTCTCCGCGACTTTTATCGAGACATGATCGCTGAGGGTTTGACGAAAGAGAGCTTGGCGGACATAGAGAAGTTTATTTACGGAGAAGAGCCGAGGTGATTGGGCACAATATACATTGTGCGACGTGTCACTCATGTCGGAGGGGAGAGCATCGCTGTATCTCGCTCACATGCATTCAATGGGTCCTCTTATTGCCGTCAAAAAGAACCATACAGTACATCACCCCGACTTTAGGGCGTGCAAGTGCGTCCAGCGCATTCTATCGCCGTACCGGAAGTTATGGGTGACTTCTGTCATACCGCAATGAGCTTATTCTCGATAAGGTAGATGAGCATCTTGGCGCGGGCGTCGGCTTCGGTGTGAGCGACACACGTTTCATGCTCGTATTCCGCGCACCAATCCCCATTCGGAAGTCGACCGTATCCGACATATCTAACAGGCAACATCTCCCCTAGACTAGCCCCGCGACGGTGAAGGCGGAATACATGATGCTATCGGGTGGCAAGTTGTCCTCTGCGTAGGAGTGATCAGGTGCCCGAGAGAAAGTTGAAGATGACGAAAGCCGCAGCGGTCATCCTGCAAAAGGCGAGCGATTGCCTAGACCTCGCCAAGGTCGAAAGCGAGTCAGCGATAGTGCAGCATGCAAATGCGGCACGCATGCGCGAAGCTGCCGACGTGCAAAGTGACAGTGCGAAGAAACTGACTGAACTCGGTCACGCTCTCGAAGCGGACGCGGCCAACCTGCAAGGTGCGGCGGAACTACGTCCTTAGCCATAGTTGCAAAGAACCGATTCAGTTCATTCTTTTCTTGGCCGTATTCTCCCCGCTCCGCTTCTGCGCTCTCGCGAAGTTCGCCCCCGTATTTCAGAACCGCGCCGCCCGGCCGATGCTAAAATAGCGTCAGGCTCTTTTTTAGCGGCGGGCGGCTCCGCTGGCAACGCGGGTGAGCGAGGCGGAAGTGGTACGGCGCGCGTTCGACGCGTTCTCTACCAGGCAGGTACTCAGGCTATACACCTTTGCGTGAACGCAGCTTTTATTCTCTTGCACGGGGAATCGTCGAGGACTACTTAGCGAACAGTTGTCATATTACCCGAGGAGCACTTCCATGGTCAGCCGGCGATTCCTGGTTCTCGCCGTTCCGCTTGCCCTTCTCGTTTCCCCTGTCGCGGCGCAAACCCCAGATAAGTGGTCGTGGGACGGCACATGGACGGGCATGCAAGTCCATCCTCCAGGTCCGCCCTGGGCGGCCTCAATCACGATTGCGAGCGGGAAGGTTACCAACTATCTCGTCAAAGATGCGGTTGTCGACATCAAATACAGCAACGTCACTCCTACGGTGGTGACCTTTGGCGACCGAGATAACTACGTCATGAAGATTACGAAGACGAGCGACACGACAGCGTCGGCTCGGGTTCATGGCCGTCACGGCTCCGCAAGAGTGCTACTCACGAGACAGTAGGCTCTAGCTCCACTCTCTCCTTCTCAACGCGTTCCTTCGCTCTGCAAATTTCGTCAGCCGCGCGAAGCTTTCGGCCTGTCGAGGGCGCTATCCCCAGAGCTTCCTGTGGAACCTTTATCCTTAATGGTGCGTTGTTGATACGGCCTAAGTTCCTTCAGAATCCGAGCGGAGCGGCATCTGAATTGGTGGGGAGGACGTGCTATGGCAATTGGTTTGTTCTCAACGTGCGCACTGCTCGCCGTTCTCGCGCCCGCCAATTGCTTTGGGGCGTCTACGCAGTCATGGGATGGAACATGGTCGGGGATGCTTAACAACAAGGACCCGGTATCCGTCACGATCTCCGGCGGCAAGGTGGTCGCCTACAGCATCAGAGGCGGCGAGCCATTTCCCATTGGCTTCAACAAAGTGACGGTCAATTCGGTCTCGTTCGGAGACAATTCAAACTACAGCGTCAACATTCAGCGAACCGGTGGCAAGAGCGCGGTCGGCAAAGCTCACGGCCCGATGGGCGACGGGTCCGCTCAGCTCGTGCGGCAGTAGCGCCCCTCAGTTCCGGTTCATCCGTATCTCGTAATAGCGCTTCCGATTCATAAAGTCCGACGGGCGGCACATGTCGTGGTGGCGGAAAGGGATACGTTGACCTCCGATGTTTTCTACATCTGGCGGACTCGACGTCGATACAAGGCGGACGTCCACCGAATAATCACCGCCGATTCCGTCCACCATGACGACCATCGCATCAAAGTCGGCGACCTCGTTCTCGTTAACCTCGATGATCGCTGAATGGCTGTCAGGTTCCTTGCGGAGTATCTCTGAGATTTTCATGGCTGTCTTCGTTCTCTTTTGTCCAGATCAACACTTGTTCATGGCAATAGGTTCCGTTCTGCTTTCGTTGCCCGACGGTATCGGGAACGTTTGCGCAAGTCTCGCGTTGAGGACAAAACGCCTGGAGTTGCCCCTATGACGCGCCGTTCCCGTTGGCTGTTAGCAGCCGTGATGATCACTGCGTTCTCTTCGTCCGCCTTTGCCGCTTCAGGCTGGGATGGCACATGGAGCGGTGCGTGGGGAGGCAAGCCAGAGCAGACCACGACGGTCACTGTGTCCGGCAAGCAAGTCGTAAGCTTCTCATATCAAGGCGTGTCCCATCCGGTGGCGAGCAGCACCGTGACGGCGAAGAAGATCACCTATGAAGATCAGGGTAACAGCGTTACTCTCACGAAGACCGGCGAGAAGTCCGCGCATGCGACGCTGCATAGCCAGAGCAACGACGCGACTGCGGAACTGAAGCTGCAATAGGGTCATCAGCCCCATTCCTTAGTTATCGGCGCATTTGCGGCGGATGCTCTGCAAGCCAACCAACTTCTCGTTCAATCCTAATTCGATGATCGTAGCGAGGATCAGCCGGAAGGAGCTTGGCGACTTTGACGCGCTCGTTTTGGGCCTCCTCCTAATGAGCCACACGAAGGCGCAGGTGGTCGTCCCCGATTTCGGATTTTACGGCCGCGACATTCATCGCGCCTGATCCGCGAGGCGCGGCTCATCGCGGGGATCAAACTTTCTCGATGAGCTGCCCGACGGCCTTCGGAAGGTGGTCATGCTGATAGGAGGCGGCGAGTGGGGCGACGGTCGAGGATGCCGAAGAGCTGGCGAAGTACGTGCCACCGTCACTTGGCAGGAACTCGAACAAATATCATGCCTTCATAGAGGACGCGATCGCATAAAAAAGGCCGCCCAAGGGCGACCATCGCACTCGTGGCTAGATGTTGAGATCAGCGCCTATCGGCCTCCTGTTCCGCTTGGCGAGCGGCCTCTGTAGTTCCGGCAACGGCTTTGGCCTGTTCGACGGTCTTCGCCAACTTGCTGTCAGGCGGCAGCTTCTTGTCGTCCTTCATCCGGTCGGCCGCGCTTTTGATCTGTTCCATTTCCATGGTCGTCTCCTCATAGCAGAACAGTCACTGCCCGTCTTCGGCCCGTGCGCTTTCAGCGTTGAGTTCGGATGCGCTCTTCTCGCGAGGATGCTCGTCTTCCTCGCGCCGCAAACGCTCGGCGTCGTCCATTGGCGGGACATACGCTTCCGTGCTCATCGGCCCGACAGCGTTCATCACATGCGGATCTGGATCGAGTCGCATCGCGTTTTCCACGGTGACCTCCGGCGCGGTGTCGTGGTACTCGGGTTGGGTTCCTACGCCGGGCTCGGGATGGATGCCGAGCACATCCTTCACAAAGGCGACCGTCTTCTCTACTATGGTTTCAGTGTGTGGCGTTTCCATGAGATTTCCTTTCAGTTCAGCTGAAGCGAACGCGCGGGCAGGCGCTTCGTTCCGGCGCGAGGCGAGGTGGATAAAGGACTGACGCGGGGCGTCTGTCGTTTATATCCCGAGCCCCATTTATCGGGCGGCGCAGCCGGTCCGCTTCCGGCGCTGTCCTTTAGCCCTCCTTTAGCCTTCAATGAAAAAAGCCGCCCTGTGAAAAGCGGCTTCAGTCAGAAAATGGAGCACGCCGGTAGTTTCCGATGCATCCGCATTTCAACGATTTCCGGTCGGACTGCCGCCGAGGGACGATTTTGGCGATGCGAGAATTAACGGGCTTCGGCTTGGCGGTGAGGGGAGCGTATTTTCGGCACGGGCAATCGCGGACGCGGCACTTCCCGCGCATGCGGGCGATTTTCCATTCGTGCTCGCTTGGAAGGTGCTCGCAGTGTCGGCAAATGGGCATAGGCGAATTGATCTACCGCGCTCGCTGGCAACTAGGCGGGTATGTTTTGATTCTCGCTCTCCACCCGATAAGGGAGAGCGCGAGACACTATCGGGTAATAGTTCCTACAACCTCTTGATGAACTTCGCATTGTCCGTCATCTCTAAGGCGACCTCGAATACGAAGCGCAACTTTCCGTCTTTCCCTTGCGCGTTCACCCATTCATGAAGGGGTGTATCCAGGTCGCGGCGCGTATTGCCGTATTTCTCCTTGGTAGTAATAGCCTTGATGCCGTGACGCGCGGCAACGGGTTGAAGATAACTGTAACCGAAGCGGCTGAAAACCAAATCGATCAGGACGTCCAGCGCGTTCTCGGAGAGCGGTCATTTGATTCGTTCGAGTGCGGCCGCGAGCGCGGCATTGGCCTTCTCCTTCTTCGCGGCTTCGGCCTGTCGCGCTTTCTTGCGCGCCGCGAGTTCTTCCTTCGTCGGCTTATAGTGGCCGCCTGGCGCAGCCTTGGCCCAATGCTTCTTGCACTCGGGCCCTCGGCAAATCGTCTTCTTGTGTCCGATGCCATTGCCTGAAAGGACAATGCCCTTCTCCTCGTGCTCGCATCCGACCTTCTTGCCCGTAATCTCGTGGTAGGAGCTTTCGAATAGCCTCCCGTGAGCTTCACGAGGTCGGGATGCTTGGATGTTTCGAGCGCGATGTACGCGGCCATCCGCTGGGCGTAGCGTTTCGGGTTGGAACAGCTCTCGGCAGCGTCCTTCCCGAAGAGCTGCTGCCCTTGCCGCGACATTCCTCGCATCCCTCAAAAACGGCTTGCGCGGCATCGCCTTTCCAGGGCGGCGTCAGCATCGACGCCTGATAGACGCGCGCCTGAATCCAGTCTCTCAGCTCGCTGGTGGTCGGTGTCTCGCGCCAGCGGTCGTCGGGTTCTCCTGCGACTTCGGCCACCGCCTCCTTCTGGAGCTTGTCGTCGAGTCGCGCAATGAGCGAGGCGTGCCCCGCGTTCATCCGCCCGTCTCGGAAGGCATCCTTGCCCGCCTTAGTGAGGTTGGTGAGCACGAGCCTGTCGCGCGCGTAAGTGACGGACTTGCCGACCTTCTTCGCTACCGCCTCGACATCGTAGCTGCTCTCCTCGATGAGCTTACGGTACGCTTCGCCTTCTTCGAGTGGGTGGATGTCGGAGCGTTGCAGATTTTCGACTATCTGCATCTCGCGTGCTTGAACATCGGAAAGCGTCTGCACGTTCGCGGGTATGTCGGTCAGTCTCGCCTTGATGCTTGCTCGGAACCTCCGGTTGCCGGCGACGATTTCGTATTTGCCGCCCTCGATTGGTCGGGCGAGCACGGGGACGATTACGCCCTGCTCTTTTATGCTCGCGACGAGCTCGTCGAATTCAGGCCCATCGAACTTCTTGCCGCGCGGGTTAGTCCTTGACTCCACCGCATCGGCTACCCGATGCATTGGAATGGCCGACGAGGGTCTATCATCGGTTCAAGGACCAACCATGAAAAAGACCGCGCTTTCCTGGGAGCGGCCTGAGGTCAGTCGGGGAGGATATGCCCATCACTCACGGTCTGCCCGGACGGCGCGACCGTCGAGGGATGCCGCGGAGCTAACGAACCCTCAACGGAATTCGCTGCGCCAGTGCCATGGCGCATCATCTCGTCCTCTGCCGAGGAAACTGTCCACATCTTCGCCCTCAGGCGGCCTGTCAGTGGTGCTGTTCTCGCGGCGCGTCTCGTCTGGCAGCTCGTTCTCGGGCTGCCCGGCCTCGGTTCGTTCGGGTTGCATCTCGTTCTCCTGGTGCCATCGACGAACGCCCGGTTAGGCGAACAGTTCCGACCGGACGGCACTTGTATATGAGAAAAAGCCGTGGACGTAAGGCCTATTCGGGTAATCACTCTGGATGATAACTCACGCATCACCATCCGTCGCTTTCTCGCCGATGTATTTCTTTGAATTCGCTATCTGAACCGCATCGGGATCGACCGGCATTAGCTCGCATACGAAGGGCAGCAAGCTCGCGGGATCACGCGGGAAGTCTCAGTCGTCGTCATTCATGTTTCATGGATGTAAGTGCTCCGCGCATCCGCAAAATTGTATCACGGCATTTCAATATGTGTCGAAAAGTGATTGGCACGTCTGAGATGTGACGATTATAAGACACTAGAAAAGTGCTGGGGGGCGTCATGGATCAGAGGCATACTCCGAAGCAGGATGTCGCTACCGCCTCTCGATGCAGAAAAATGATCTGGAAAAGAACCGTCCGATTCTGGAGGAATTGCTTCGCACCGCTTATGACTACCGAGCGTCCTAGCAGGCTGTTGAAAAAGGCGCTGGCCACGGGAAACGCGGTGTGATTCTGTCTTTCTGCGCGGCTGCGGGGACAGAGTCATGCGAGGCGGGGACGAGCGCCAGCGCTGCGCTCGCTCGGTCGACAGGAGATTCCGGACAAGCTCATTGTATTCTCTCTCGTGCCATTTCTTCCAGCCGTGATGGCCCTTGCAGATGCAGACGATGAGGTGTCAGCTTAGGTCGCGGCGTTCGCGCGGGTTATGAGATGGTTCGCTTGAAGGATTAGATGACCATCTTTGGCGTAACCGCTGCAGTTTCCGGTGTGATCCAGAAAGCAGCCGCCGTCGCGCCTGATGACGATCTCACGCACCACTTCCTGTATCTCTCGTTTGACGATTGAGGTTTCGTTCTTGCCCGGGCTTTTGCGTTCCGCGTTCAAACGGGTCGAGTTCGGCCCACCAGAGAACGTTCGTGATTCATTGCCCAAATAGCGGCTTGCGTGCGGTTGTTCACCCTGATCTTGCGAAGGACCGCCTTGACATGAACCTTAACGGTGGCTTCGGCGATCTCGTATTTGCGCGCGATGATCTTATTTGAACTACCTTCAATCAAGCCGCGCAGTACGCATTCTTCCCGTCCAGAGAGTCGTGGGGGTTGTGTCGATGAAACCTCGCTAAGTGCGGTCGGGCTTCTTCGGGAATCCGCCCCCATTTCAGCGTCGCTCGCCGCCACCTCACCCTTTTGCCGAACAAGGATCGACAAGATCGCAGGAGGCAATATCGTGCCGCCAAGCATCACCAATTCGAGAGATTTAACGAAGGCCTCGCAACTCGGATTCTGGAAATAAGCATCGGCCCCGGACCGAAATGCACCAATTATATTGTCATCACTTAATTGATCGCTGTCCGCCAGCAAAGCGATGCGCGCGGTCGGGTGCTGTTCCCTGAAGAGCCTGATTTGCGCGACCGTGGCGTCTTGATCCCCGCTAACTTCGAGAATGAGCAAGATCAGCCGCTCTTCGGCCAACAGACTCGGCATCACGTCGTCTACGCGCGCTGCAGTTGCAGCGACGACGAAATGCGCCTCGCTGAGGATGTGGCTGAGACCTTCTCGAAGCAACCCATGCGCGCACACCAGGACCACTACGCAGCATTGCCGGTCGACCGCCTCAGGGCGCCAGCTTACTGTTCGTGTCTCCAGATTCCGGGGCAGACCTTTCCCATTAAAATCGATGTCCGTGAGGGCAATTTGAGCGAGAGGTTCGTCTTGCTCAGCGCGGGGAGCAAGCTCGGCGAACGCAGTCGTGAACTCTCCTGCTTTGCATGAGCCGTTTCCCGTTTCCCGATCCGCAACGCCGTCAACCTTATTGCGCTTCTGCACAACGGCAAGTGGTGGATAATTTGTTGTGCGGACGATCATCTGATTTCTCTGCCAGTAAGGACCGAAACCGCCCTGCGTTCCTACGCAGAACATGTGCCAGTACGGAACGGTTTGTTGAACGCCGGGACATTCAGCTTTCTCAGTTGCAAGGTCAGGACCATCGCATGTGGGGTTCTTCAGCTAGATTTGGCGCAAAGCCGGACTAAACAGAGACGCAAGCACGTCGGAGGGAGACAGGGACTCTCGAGCTGGCCGCCAAGCGACCGAACGATCCATGGGACCGCTTCGAGCAGTCGTCGGTGACCTCTGCGCGGTCGACCATCGCGAAGGGTGCTGTGATCGCTGGCCTCGATGGCCTTTAGGGTGGGCGGGCGACATAGGAGCCTTGCAGCCACGAAAATCAGCAACTGCGGTCGTGCGTGCAAGCCGTCGCGCCGCCGGACAGCGCCAAAATATTCCCTGATCTCAAGCGGGGAGCGAGTTCGAACTCCCTGTTCGCATCATTTAATTCCCTGCCAGAAATATAGGGAGTTTCGTCCAGGCCCTATTGATTCTGCTGCGCTTTACGTGGCCAGACTAGGCGAAAGGGCGGTATTTTGGCGCAGTGGTCCAATGAAAATTCGAGCCGCCCCGCCTAGATTCGCGGCATGGCAACCTCGCGTCTGGGAGTTTGAATCACGGCAGTCTGGCGGAAGCGGACTTCAACCAACCGATGATCCTCGCCGACGCACAAAATGACCCAGAGCGAACAGATCGAATGGAACCAAAGTCCGATTGACGCGTTTTGCGACGCGTTTTCAGACCGACACCTTCATTTTGTGGGATTTTTAGAGCCTGACATCACGGATGCTCAAAACCACGCAATCTACGGTCGAAAAACACGCCGCCCCCGATTTTCTTGCAGGGTCGGGCGAAATGGCGTCGATGATGCGGAATTTTAATTGGGCCGCGACCGACCTTGGTTCACCCGAATCTTGGCCTCAAAGCCTGAAGACAGCGGTCCGGATCGTGCTGACCTCCCGCTATGCGATGTGGATGGCGTGGGGCCCAAACCTGAGATTCTTCTGCAACGACGCCTACCTTCCGACGGTCGGAATAAAGCGCGAGTGGGTTCTCGGATCGCGATCGGATAGGGTCTGGCAGGAGATTTGGCCGGACATTGGGCCCCGCATCGAACGCGTGTTGAGTACCGGCGAGGCCACCTGGGACGAAGGACTGCTCTTGTTTCTGGAGCGCCTGGGCTTTCGCGAGGAAACCTACCACACCTTTTCTTACAGTCCGCTGGCCGACGACGATGGCCGGATCAGCGGGATGTTGTGTGTCGTTACGGAAGAAACCGAACGCGTCGTCGGCGAGCGGCGCCTGGCTACCTTGAGCCGGCTTGCCGGTCACCTGGCATCGGCTCGGGCTGAAGCGCAAGTTTTGGACGCGATCAAGGACGGAATGGATGCATCCGATAAGGACATGCCATTCGCGCTCCTCTATTTGTACGACGACCAAGGCGCCTTACAGCTCGCGCGCGCATCTGGGCTTCCGGACGGGCATCCTGCTTCGCCGAAGGTGATCGTCCCCGGCGGTCCGTGGCCCCTTAACGTTCCGGCTACCGGAAGCCGGATCGTCGAGGGTCTTTCCGCCGTGATTGACGACCGTTTGCCCCTCGGGTTTTGGGACAAGCCACCCGCCCAAGCCGTCGTTATTCCGATCGGCATCAAGAGCCAGCAAGAGCCCGTCGGTTGCATCGTTGCCGGTCTCAATCCCTATCGTAAGTATGATGAGGGTTACGCCAGCTTCATGGAGCTTTTGGCCGGCCAGATATCTGCCAGCCTCGCCGGCGCGCGCGCTTTCGAGGAAGAGCGCCGACGCGCTGATGCCCTGGCAGAAATCGACCGGGCCAAGACGCTATTCTTTTCCAACGTCAGCCATGAATTTCGCACACCACTGACATTGATGCTGGGTCCGCTCCAGGACGCGCTGAATGACTCCTCTGCAGCCGCCCTCGATCCCATACAACGCGAGCGCCTCGAAGTTGCGCAACGCAATTCTCAGCGGTTGCTTAAACTGGTGAACACGCTACTCGATTTTTCCCGAATTGAAGCCGGGCGGGCCAATGCCAATTTCCGACCCACCGAGCTGTCGCGTTTCACGGCTGAGCTCGCGTCAAATTTTCAATCCGCGCCGGACAAGGCCGGACTGAGACTGGAGATCAACTGCGAACCACTGCCTCAGCGCGTGCCGGTCGACCGCGACATGTGGGAGAAAATCGTCTTCAACCTCCTGTCGAACGCCTTCAAATTTACTTTTGAGGGAGGCATCTCGATTCGGGTGCATGCTGCGGAGGATGGTAAGTTCGCCGACCTTGTCGTACGGGATACAGGCGTCGGCATACCAGCCCAGGAGATACCGCGGCTTTTTGAACGTTTTCATCGCGTCGAGAACCAGAAGAGCCGTTCATTCGAAGGATCTGGCATCGGTCTTGCGCTGGTTCAGGAACTCGTCAAGCTGCACGGCGGCTCGCTTGCCACCGAAAGCGAAGTAGGCAGGGGAACGTCGTTCAAGGTCCGTATCCCGCTCGTTCCTGCCCAACTTCCGGCGGACAGAATCGATTCGGAAGCGACGGATGTGCCCTTGGCCAACCGAGCCGGAGTCTATATCGAAGAAGCGCTGAGTTGGTTACCTCAAGACGCCGCGACGGAATTCTCTGTTTCGCAGGCGGACCTCGCCGGCCTTCAGTTAGGAACAAACAAGCTTGAGGGCCACGTGCTAGTCGCTGACGACAACCCAGACATGCGCGCTTACATCGGAAGGTTGCTTGGCGCCCACTGGAACATTGAAACCGTGGCGGACGGAGAGTCAGCGCTCGAAGCAATCCGGCGGAATCCACCCGATTTGGTCGTCACCGACGCGATGATGCCCGGACTTGACGGCTTCGGTTTGCTGGCAGCAATCCGGAACGATGTCAGCTTGCGCGACCTGCCCGTAATCATGCTATCGGCGCGCGCAGGCGAAGAAGCTCGCATCGAAGGCCTGAGCGCCGGCGCCGATTACTATTTGACCAAGCCGTTTTCGGCCCGCGAGCTCGTCGCACAGGTCAACGCGAACTTGACGCTCGCGCGCGTCAGACACGATGCGTCGCGGGAACTTCGCGCAAGTGAAGAGGCGTTGCGGAGACGCACCACCCAGTTCGAGACGCTGTTGAATGAAGCCCCGATGGGCGTTTATCTGGTCGACGCCGACTTTAGAATTAAGGCGGTCAATCCCACGGCATTGCCCGTGTTCGGGGATATTCCCGATCTCGTCGGACGAGATTTCGACGAGGTCATTCATATCCTGTGGCCCGAGGATTATGCCGACGAAGTTGTCCGACTGTTCCGGCATACGCTCGAAACTGGTGAGCCCTACGTGGCGCACGAACATATTGAGGAACGACGGGACCGGAAGGTGCGGGAATGCTACGAGTGGCGGATCAATCGTATTGCGCTTCCCGAAGACCGCTACGGTGTGGTTTGCTATTTCAGGGACATTTCCGTGCAAGTTCGAGCGCGTCAGCAGCGCGAGCTTCTGATCAATGAACTTAACCATAGGGTCAAGAACACGCTCGCAACGGTTCAGTCCGTGGCCGCCCAAACGTTGAAAGGGACCACAGTACCGACAGCTGTCAAAGGCGCTTTAGAATCTCGCCTGCTTTCGATGGCCGGCGCCCATGACGTGTTGACTCAGCAGAACTGGGAAGGGGCCGATCTCCGCAACATCGTCGAAAAGGCGCTGTCGCCCTTTATGGCGACCAGGCGAGAATTCGACGTCAGCGGTCCTGACGTCCGGCTCCTCCCCAAGTCAGCCCTTGCCATAGCCATGGCGGTTCATGAGCTTGCGACGAACGCGGCCAAGTACGGTGCGTTGTCGAACGGTTCAGGCCGCATATCGGTGCATTGGGATATAGCCGAACGTGATGAGCGGCATCTGACGATCGTCTGGACTGAAATGGGTGGCCCCGAGGTCACCGCGCCCAGCAGCAAGGGTTTTGGCTCTCGACTCATCGAGCGGGGCCTGGCGGGTCAACTGGGCGGAGAGGCAGTGATCGATTATCGCCCGACAGGCGTCGTTTGCAGGATCATGGCGCCCTTGACCACTATTACGGGAAGCGTGCCGGACATTCTCGCGTAGTGTCCGGACAGGCGCGGAGGTGGGAGACTTGAGCAAGCGGAAACTGTCGAATTGCAAGGTCCTCGTTGTCGAAGACGAGATGATGATTGCGATGTTGATCGAGGATATGCTCGACGAATTCGGCTGCAAGACGGTCGGACCGGCCACCAACGTGCCGCGGGCGCTGGAGCTCATCGGTAAGGAGCAGGTGGAAGCGGCCGTCCTTGACCTGAATCTGGATGGCAACGACACATATGCGATAGCCGACGCGCTGCGCCATAAGCGTGTGCCTTTCATCTTTGCAACCGGGTACGGTTCGACAGGCTTGCGCGAGGATTATCGGGATTGGCCAGTGCTGCAGAAGCCTTTTCAAGCAAGAGAGCTTGAATCTGCACTCGCGGAAGCTTTAAGCGGCTCGAATGTGGTCGTCGGTGTGGACGAAATCAACTAGGAGACGGAACGGGCACCACTCTTATGTCCGGTTTTGACCCATCGCGCGTGGCCGATGTCGCTTCTGGTCGAATACGGTTGTTGGAACCGTAGGTAGCGCATCGGATTGCTTCTGGGCAAAAGTAGACCTCTGCGGTTCTCTCCTTCCGCGAATTGCAACAGCAACAACAACAAGTTTGGAGTACAGGCGGAGAGTCTCCGCTGGTCGCGTCGGGCGCCGATCGAGCCGAAGCGGCGCCTGACATCTGAGCCGATATTGAATGAAGATATGGGGCCGAAAGGGATCACTACCCGGGGCCGATACACACACGAGGCTCAGGTGTAGCGCGCTGTTCCGGCCGTCGACTACTGGGTTCGAAATGCGCGATTTGCGAGAAGCGCTGCGACCAACGCTGTCCAGCCGGTTTGGTGTGAGGCTCCCAATCCTTGTCCCGTTTCTCCGTGGAAATATTCGTAGAAGAGGAGCGGGTCCTTCCACGCGGGATCCTGATCGAAGCGATGGTTCCCACGGTTCACTGGGCGATTCCCGTCAGCGCCACGCAGAAATATGCGCAACAGGCGGCGTTCGATCTCATCGGCCACCGCGCCAAGATGCGCCTGCGAACCCGAGCCTGTTGGCATCTCGACGGTAAATTGATCTCCGAGACTTCCGTGCAGATTGCGTAAGGACTCTACCGCAAGGAAATTGAGCGGGAACCATATCGGTCCGCGCCAGTTCGAATTCCCGCCAAAAAGCGCGGTCTGGGACTCGCCTGGTTCGTAGTCGAGCCGAACGCTACCGCCATCGTCCAAGGCGAGAATGAGCGGATGGTCACGATGGAAACGCGAAAGCGAGCGCAAACCGTACGGCGAAAGGAATTCCGACTCGTCCAGCATCCGTTCGAGAACTCGCCGAAGTCGCTTTTCGCCGACGAGACAAATGAGATCCGGGCGATCGTCGTTCGTGAAATGAAGAAGCTCCGCGAATTCCGGCCTATGTTCAACGAACCACCTTGCGCTTGCACGGAAGTTTCCTAACCTTTCCCACAATGAACCACCGATCTGGACGGCCGCAAAAATCGGAAGAAGTCCCACC
>Ga0206821_10020_pt1 | contig 39518 bp, 33 predicted proteins | sample Alteio_BWOrgCont_85_FD_152860 | JGI IMG/M metagenome (GOLD analysis project Ga0206821, IMG submission 152860) | Enriched cells from forest soil in Barre Woods Harvard Forest LTER site, Petersham, Massachusetts, United States -... | ecosystem: Environmental > Terrestrial > Soil > Temperate forest >...
ATGGGGAGCATGGCGGCAGGGGAAGCTGGACCTGGCTGAGGAGGCGGGCAGGTGAACGCGGCGTCTCCGACTTATTTATGCGGAGACACCGGCTCAAACCGACTGAATGGGGAAGAGCGAGAGAGAGGGGTCCAGGACGAGTAGTCGTTCCTAGCCGAGCGTGGTGCTGACTTTGCTAAACGAAGTATTAACGGCCGAAGCAACTTCTTTGACGCCGGAAACTGCAGCGAGAGCAATCAGGGCAACCAGCAGCGCGTATTCAACCAGATCCTGGCCGTCTTCGCGATAAAGAAGTATGTGCAGGCGTACATAGACATTGAGAAAGAGTTTGTTCATGTGTTTCTCCTGAAGGTGGAGTTCAGTACGTTCGTGATGTTAGTGATGTTAGTGATTTGGAAACATCTTGCATATTCCCCAATCGTGTAAACATGGAAGAACTATGGTTAGTTACTTGAGAGTAACGGGGTTAGTTACCTGTTCATGCCGCTACTAGCATGAACCTTTTGGGGCAGTTGTTGGGTGAGGGGTTCGATGCGCGAGTGTGGGGGAATGGTTGCCTGACTCAAATTAAGTTATTTGATTTAGCCAAATTCTTAGTACAGGATCTGCCGGATGGTCTTCGATTGATGGGGTTTATCGATAACGGCGGGTTGCTTTAACCACCATGGAGAAGACGCCTGATTCATCGCGGGCGACGACGAGGGAGACGTGGTGGTTGATGGCGAATTCCGCCTGAAGCAACTGCTGGCCGGTGGTATTGACGTCGGTGGCGTAGGTGAGTGTAACGCTGCGGCCAAGCTGCTCCTGCACCGTGATGCGGGATGTGGAGTTGCCGAAGGGGCCGAGGTAGTTTGGGTCGACCTTGACGGAGCCGGCGCCGAACAGCTTTTGCACACGGCTGCTGACAGTGGCGTTGAGAGCGCCGCCGAGCAGGGCATCGGTATTACCGCTTGAGACGGCCTGTTCCTGCTGCTGGGTGTAGAGGCGTTCCTGGTTTGAGGTGTGACCGAGGGCGAGCAGAGAAACCACGTCGGCCTCGGGCAGTGGCGGGTCGCTGCGAAAGTTGATGACGGGGCGGCTGGGTGTGCCGAGCATGCTGAGGGTGATGTCGTAATCCTCAACGTGAGCGGTTGCGGTGAGGTCGATAACCGGTTCGATGCGGACGGGATTCGTGAAGCTGATTGCGCCGCGCTGGAGATCGTAGCGGGTTCCGGCGATTAATGCGCTGCCCTGTGTAACGTTGACGAGCCCAATGAGCGAAGGCGAAGCGACGGTGCCGCGGACGCGCAGATCGACGTCGCCGGCCAGTTTGGCGAAGGCGTTTTGGAAGTTGAGCTGGGGAGATGAAACCACGTGCACATCGAGCCGGATGTGGTTGGACGGCGCGTTTGGCAAGGTGACCGGCTGCACCGAATTGGCCTGCTGGGCGAGTGCTGCGACATCAAGGTCGGCGCCTGCACTGAATCGCGTAATGGTGACATTGCCTGAGAGCAGCATGCTGGACTGCGAACCATCGAGGTGCAGTGAAGCGTCAGCCAGAGAGCTTACGCCCTGCGGATAGCGAATGCGGATGTTTTTGCCGGTTACGCTGAGGTTCGAATAAATGCCGTGCTGGTAAGCGAGCGAGCCCCCGACGCTCAGCAGGCCGCCGCCGCTCATTGCGGTGAGGGAGCGGACTTCGAGCCGGTTCTGGTTGAATTCAAGCGTGCCGTGAAGCTGGCTGAGGCCGTTGGGCAGGTCTTCAAGCGAGAGAGAGCCGTTGTCGAAGTCGACGCGGCCCTGCAGGCCCGGATGGTCGAGTGGCCCGTGCGCCTCGACCTTGAACGTGGTGGTGCCGCTGGCGGTTAAATCGGGGTCGAGAGTTTCAGCCAGCTTGAGGTTGATGGAGCCGCTGGCAGCGAGGTCGAGTTGCCTGGTTCCCGTGAAGTCGAGTTGGCCTTCGGCGTGCAGGTCGGTGTTTTCGCCGGTAATGTGCAGGGGATCGAGGTGTACGCGGGAGTTGTCGAGCGTGGCATGGGCGCCTCCCTCGCTTTCGAGGCGCACACCTGCGAGCGTGACGGCGAGTTGCTGGAGAGAGGCGTCACCGTGGAGTTTGGAGGGATTGCTGAGCGGCCCTTCAAGAGTGATGGCGCCGGCCAGCGACGATTCGCCCTTGATGGATTCAAGATGAACGAGCTGAAGCACCGCGCCGATGTTGAATTGGGTGAAGCTGGCCTTGGCCTGGGTTTGGTAATCGCCGCTGAGGGCGGTGTGGCCATCGATGGTGAGCGCGGCGCCCTGCATGCGTGAGGAGACCTGATAGTAAAGAGCGTTATCGACGGTGTGAGCCACCAGGTTGAGGTCGCCGACTTTTTGTCCGCTTACTGCAAAGCTCGGGAGCGAAGCCTGGGCCTCGAAGATGGGGTTCTGGAATGTGCCGCTGGCGGAGATTTCAGCGGCGAGCAGGCCGGTGGCATCGATGCTCTGTTTTTGCAGCCAGGCTACGCGGCTGAGATCGATTGCATCGCCGCGGGCTTTGATGTTGAGGTTTTTGTCGCGAAGGTTGACGCTGCCTGAAGCGGTGATGGAGCCGGCATCGAGAGCCAGGCTTGCGGATGAAATGTTGACCACCGGACTTGCGAGAGTGCCCTGGATGCTGAGCCGCTTGAGGGGCTCGCCATAGATGCTGCCGCTGGTGAGCTCGATTGTTCCTGCTCCGTGCGGGTCATGGAGCGGGCCGTCGGCTTGCAGGTTCGCATTGAGCGTGCCGGTGATGGGTAGTTGTTGAGGCAGCAGGGGAGCGATATCGTCGAAGGCGAGCTGGGTGGCTTGAGCGTGGAGGTGGAGAACGGAGTCGGAGTCGAACGCGGGTTCAGAATCTGGTGCGGCGTCAAGTGATCCGCTAAAGACAAGGCGTGACCTGCCGCGGATGGCGAGGGCATGCAACACGGCAATGCGCGCGGCGGCGTAGCTGGCGTCGGCTTCGAGCGAATCGAAGTGAATGAGGCGGGGCTGGGATGGAGGGTTCTGTACGGACGGCATTTCAGCCTGGAAGTTGGTGGCCTTCAAGTGTCCGGCGAGACGCGGACGATTGATGGAGCCGGCCCAGGAACCGGTGAAGTCGGCCTGGCCGGCGAGTGAGACGGGCAGGGCAGCTGCGCCGGAGCGGCCATTGCGATTGAGATCGAGTGCGCGAAGGACGGTGTCGAACTCGGCAAAATTGCGGGAGTGAAATTCAATGCCGAGGTTGGTCGGGCTGGTTAGCGGGTATGCTCCGAGCAGGCCATGCGCGGAGATCTCGCTCTGCGGCAGGTGCAGCTCGAGGGTACGGACGGTGGCCAATCCATTGTGCTGCGTGTAGGTGGCGTCGATGAGGCCGGAGGTAGGAACCTCGCCGGCTTGACTGGATGATGGCGGCGGTGGAGACAGCACAAAATTCGCATTGGCGACAACGGTTTGTTGATCGCCGTTGACCCACTCGGCATGCGACTTGCCGTTGACGCGCGAATCGAGGCCGAGCCGCTTGAATGGCGCCGCGCCGACGATGTCGAGGATTGTATCGAGCGCGACGTTCTTGAATTCGGCATCCACCTTGCCGTTGACGGGAATGAAAGATGGGGGTGGATGGAAAGCAGTGATGACGGGGTGCACGATGGCGGGTTTAGTTGCCTGCGCCTGGGCGCTGCCCTGTAGAAGGCCATGCAATGAAAAGCCGGCCGCCTGGTGGTGTTGATCTGCGGCATGTGGGGGCGGTTGTGGCCCGGGCAGCCATGGCGAAAGATCGATTGTGCCGTCGAGTTCTCCACCCTGCGAGAGCTGGGCAACGATATTGCGGAGCAGGAGGCGGTCTTGAGTGCCATGCACCTTGCAGTCGAGCGTAAGGCCATGCTCTATGACGCCGGGGGCCACGTAAGCGGCGTCGCCGAAGTGCATAGGCCCATCGAATTGGAACTGGCTGCCTTTGCCGGTGGCGACGAGGTCGAGTTTTGCAATGCCTTCCGGCGTGGAGGGAAATCCGGTGATGGGCTCGATGAGGCGCATATCGATATCGCCGGTGAGACGGGACTGCCAGTTGAATTGAGTGAAGTCTTGAATCTGGCCTGATAACTGCAGCGCGTGATCTTTGCCATCGCCGCCATGGGCAACAAGGCGGAGGCTGCGGAGATAGGCGGCATTGCGGGTGAGATCGAGCTCGGCCTGCACGAATCCATGAACGGGCGGGATTTTGGATTTGGGAATGTCGCGCGAAAGGCTGAGGTCTGTTGCGCCAGCTTCGAGGTGATAGCTTTCCGGGTAGGCTTTGGACGCGGGGGCGTAGCTTAGGCGCAGGGAAACGTCACTGGCTGTAAAGTCGAGCGGCAGCCAGCGGTTCTGGGAATCGAATCCCGCGGCGCGTACGTCGTAGTTGAAGAAGCCCTGCTCGATGGTGACGCGCGACGCTTTGAGATCGAAGAATTGGTCGACGGCGTGGGAATTCTTTTTGCTGGTACGGGTGGGATGCGGCTGGTTGGTTGCGCCGTCGGGATAAACGATGAGGTGGACGCGGGGCCCGCTGATATCGAGATTGCGCAGTAGGATTCGCGGGTTTACGAGGTCGAAGATGCTGAGCGCGATGTGAATGTGATCGACACGCGCATAGGGGGCTTCTTCGGGCGATTCAAGACCGTGAATGACGAGACCGCCGATGTCGGCTTCGAGGTTGAGCAGATCCCAGTGGAAGGATTTGATTTCAACGCGGCCGCCGGTGAGCTCTTCAAGATGGCGCTCGCTGCGGATGCGCATTACGGTTTGAAAGTAAGCTGAGCTGAGATAGAAATATGCGCCGATGGTGATAACAATAATCAGCGCAATGGCGCCGGCGATTGTGAACGGCAGGTGGCGGGTGAAGAACCTGCGCATGCGGCTCATGACGCGCGGAGTGGCGGGCGTATTGGGCTGAGTGCTCATTGGCCGCCCCCTGCTGCGCCGGCGGGGCCGGGCATTTCGAGAGTGGGGTCAATAATTTCAACGTCGCCTACCTGGCGCAGATTGGTAAGCCAGGTGTCGAAATAAACGTTGACCTGCTGCTCGAGCAATATTTCCTGAATGCGTGGAGACACTTTTTCAAGCGTGGGGACCTGGTCGCCGGGCTTGTATTGCGGAAGCAGGGTCTTGTTGTAATAGTCCGCAATTTGCTGGGGCGAGATGCTGATGCCCTGGCGGAAGCGCTGCTCAATAAAGCGCAGAATCTCGAGCCGGTAGCGGACGTAGGCGTTGACGCGTTCGATGGTGAGGTTGTTCTCGGCGAGCATGGCGTTCCACCCGGCGTCGGTGCTGCAGTTCTGGCGAACGCAGGCGGGCAACTCTTTGCGAAGTTCGGCGAGGCGAGCCTCCACTTCAGACTGGGGCGGCTCGGCGGCGAGCTCATCTTCCTGGCGAATCTGCTGTTCGACGAGCGAGCGGCTGATGATTTGTTCAAGCGCGCGCTGGCGGGTGAGCGCACTTTCACCGACGAGGTTGGGGTCGAGCACCGAGAGGCGGATTTCGTCGTCGAGGTCGCTGGCCAGAATCACCCGCTGGTTAACCACTGCGACGACGCGGTCGAGAACTACGGGCCCTGATTGCGCGGGTTGAGCCTGCAGCTGCGCGGGTTGAGATTGCGCGGGCGCGGGTTGAGCCTGCGCGGACGCGGGTTGAGATTGCGCGGACGCGGGCGAGAGGAACGCAGAGGCAAGCGCGCACAATGCCGCGGTGTGCAGCAGGGTTCTGGCCGGGATGGGAATGAGCATGCGCATCAGAAGGCCTGCCCCAGCGAGAAGAAGAAATTGAAATGCGGCGCCTGGCCCAGGTGAGGATCGGTGGCGTATCCGGGTATGTTGCTGCCGGTGGGCGTCGCGATTGAGTAATCAATGTTGACAGGATAGATTGGCGGGTTGAGGTTGTAGCTGAAGTCGAGGCGAATGGGACCGATGGGGGTGTGATAGCGAAGGCCGAGGCCGGGCGCCTGCGAAAAGTAGTTGAAGCTGCATGCGCCTTGTTGACCGGTTGAAGTGGACGGTCCAACAGGCGTGTAACCGGTGGGATAGTTGGCAGGCGAGGCCACGGCAGTTTTGCAGGCATTGCGGTCAGGCTGGCGGATGCGGGCAATGCTTTGCCAGGCGTCACCGGCATTGGTGAACACGTTGCCCATGTCGTGAAAGACAACGACGCTGAGCGCGTTGCCGAACCAGGGAAGATTGGGCGGAGGCAGCCGCAATTCAGTGCTGTTGGCGAGCGCGCCTGCGCCGCCGATGGGGAATCCGGTTTCAGGATCGCGCGGGCCGGCGGCGTTGAACGAGAATCCGCGCAGCGATGTGGGGCCGCCGGAAAAGAGCCTTTCAGGCAGAGGGATGATGCCGCTGCTCCCCTGGCCGAAGGCGCGCAACTGGCCGTAGCGTGTGCTGCGCGCGATGACGAATGCGCCTTTGTCGAAGCTATAGTAGCTGGAGTTGGTTGTGTCAATGCGATTGAATTCAGCCTGGGCGCCAAAGCCGCGGTCGGAGAGGAACTCCTGAAAGCTGGTGTAGGTTCCGCGATGCGCGTCCATGGGTGCGTCGCGGGTGTCGCGAATCCACGTGAAGCCGGGGCCGCTGACGCGGGTTGCGGTGGCCAGCTCTGAAATTTCAGCGGGAAAAACCTGCAGCGTGCTGGCCGAAACTTTGACGCGGCGAAAGTTGAGCTCGTAGATGAGTGTGTTGGCCTTGGAGAGAAACAGCCCGGAGCCGCTGAAGTTTTCTGTGCCGCGGAATGCGCCTTCGAGCCTGGAGGCAACGTAGGTGGAGACGTCTTCGCTGTTGGCATAACCTGCCGAGAAACCGAAGCCGAAGTTCTTGATTCCCTGGAAGTGCGGTATCTGGTAAAGGAACTGTATGCTCTGCTCGAGCAGGCCGTAGGTTGCGCGCAGCGACACCGACTGTTCGCGTCCGAAAAGCCCATTGCGTGTGATGTCGGAGATGACGCGCGGGCTTACGCCGGTTTTGCCGTTGGGATTGCAGGGCACTCCGCCGGCGATGGCTCCGGCGCAGTTGTTCTGGGGCTGGCCGGTTTGAGCCTCAAATCCGAAACCGTAGGTGAGAGTCCAGCGGCGCGCCTCGGTGAGCTGCAGCATTACGGTTTTGTCGGGCTCGGATCCATTGGGATTTTCGACGACTGTGTTGACTTCATTAAACAGCGCGTAGTTGTAGAGATTTCGCTGGGTGTCGAGCAGGGCCGACTGGTTGAGCGGGTCGCCGGCGTGAACGGTGATGGCCCTGGCGATGGTTGCGGGCCGAGTGTATTTGAATCCGGTGGTGAGCACTTTGCGGACGAAAATCTGTGTGCCTTCAGTGATGCGGAAAATGACGTCGACCTTATGCGGGTCTGCGGATTCGATGGCCTGGCTGATTTCGACATTTACCTGCTCAAACCCGCGCGAGAGATAGGCATTGAGCAGTGCATCGCGGTCGCCGGCCAGATTCATAGGTGAGAATAACTGGTCTGAAATGGTGTTGAGCAGCGGCGAAAGCTTATCTGAATCGAAGTGCATATTGCCTTGAATCTGGACCGATCCTACCTTCATTTGCGCGCCTTCATCCACGTTGTAGGTGACGGTGAGCGGCTCGGATGCGCGGGCGCCGGCGGGTGTGGCTGCGGATACAGCGGGGTGGTCGGCCTGGACGGTGTCGGGCGTGTTGGTTTCGGCGGTGACTTTTACGCTTGAGAATCCATTTGCCTGGTAGACATTTTCGAGCGCGGCGATATCGGCGGAGACCAGCGCCTGGCTATAGGCGCCGTGCGGATCAAGCGGGCTGGCGGGATGAACGCTGAGCAAATCGATCAGCGTTGCCGAGCGGAAATAGCGGTTGCCTTTGATGAGTACGTGCTCAACGCGGCGGCGGGGGCCGGTTTGGACAGTGAAGATGATGTTGTGCTGGGTATTGGCTGAGTCGGGCGAAGTGACGGTCTGCTGCTCGTGCGTGGCCCGGGCGTCGAAGTAGCCGAGGCTCTGGTAGTAGTCGCGCAAGCGACGGTTGCCTTCGTTGAGCAGGTCTTCGTCGACCGCGCCTTCCTGGTAGACGGGAATGAGGCGCTTGATGCGGCCGGGGTTCAGGCTTACTCCCTTAACGATTACTCGCACGACCGGACCGCGCGCGACTGAAAAGCGGTAGTTCATCTGCCGGGTTGCAGGATCGTAAACGGCCGACTCGAGTTTTACGTCGGCCTCAAGCCGTTCGCCGCTCTGGAAGTGACGCAAACTGCCATCGAGAGCACGATTGACGGTGTCGCGGTCAACGCGCGCGCCGGTTCTTAAATGCGCATAGTGGCGAAACTCAGTGAGGCTGATGCCGGAGTCGCCAGCGACTTCAACTTTGCCGATGCGCGCCTGCGGACCCGAGGTTACATGAAACACGATGTCGACGAGCTGGTCTTGAGGATAGGGCGTGATTTGCTGGTCGATTATGGACTGGTGGAATCCGTTTGCGGCGAGTGTGGAGCGCATCTGGTCGAGTGCGCGGGTAAGTTTTTCGCGGGTGAGCCGCGTGCCCGAGGTGAGCTGGCTGGCGCGCTCGAGCTGGGCATTCATGGTTGCGCCAATCGCGCCATAAACGCCCACGCCGCCGATGAAGGCGCGTGGAATTCCCTTGAAAGTAAGTTCGACGCCGCCGGGAACGCGCGTGCCTTCAACGGCGATGTCGTCGTAAAGGCCGGAACGATACAGCTGGCGCAGGCTGCGCCTGATGTCGTCGGGACTGAGCGGCTGGTTCTGTGACTGGGCCAGGTTGCCGGCGATTGCTTTGAGGCGCTCGGTGGGGACGCCGGTAAACAGGATGCGGGTGACGGTGAGGCCGACGTACGGCAGAATGGCGTCGGGCGCGGGGCTGGTGAGCTGGCCGGCCGGGGCGAAGCCGGGAATGAAAGGCTCGGCGGAACGGGTTGGCGCGGGCGCGGGATTGACCTCGGGCTGAGGAATGGCGGGCTCAGCGGCAGGAACCTGTGCGGACAGGGAGAATGTGGCCGGCGAGCAGATGAGGCAGCCGATCAGGCAGCCGAGCAAAATCACCGACCGAACGGCTGCAGGAAGCGGTTCCTGTTGCCGGCGCTGGCGGCCGCGATTGCCTTCCGGCTTTTTCCGCAAGACTTTTTTCTCCCAACCAGCAGGGAATTGAGAATCATTTCCCAGAAACCGTAATTATGATGCGGCGCGCGAGGCCGTTGTGGCCCCTTGCGTCTATGAGTCTTAGACGCTACGACCAAGATAAGCCGTCTCGGCCATCTGGGTCATTTCTTTGAGCAAGCCGTGAATCTGCTGACCCGAAACCGGGCGCGAGGTTGCGTTGATGCGACGCGGAGTGAAAGCAAAAGAGTGACAAGAACGATAATTTGGCGCTAATCGCATTTGGTGAGGCAACCTTGCCGGCGAAAAACGACTCCAGACACTAGAGCCTTAAATTCGCAATCCAGCGTGAAAGTGAAAGACCGGCTCGAGTGAACACCGCAGATCTTTGCCTGCTATCTTCTTCTATACTAACGACTCTGGGTGCCAGGCATATGGTACGCGAGTTCCACCTGAGAACGTGAAGGAAGTGCATGTCCGATCCCACATCCCTCCCTCCCCCTGATCAAGTATCTGCGAGCGACGGTCATGAACCGGCCGCGGCCGCAGAGGCGCCAACCCCAAAACACCCTGTAACAGCACCGAACGCCGTTGACGCCGATATTCTGGCCCGAGCCCAGGCCGGTGACCACCAGGCGTTCGCCCAACTCTACTCGTTACATAAGAGGCGCATCTACTCCCTATGCCTGCGCATGGTTGGAAATGTGGCCGAGGCTGAAGACCTGACCCAGGAGGCGTTCCTGCAGTTGCACCGCAAGATCGCCACTTTCCGGGGCGATTCAGCTTTTTCAACCTGGCTGCATCGGTTGGCAATCAACGTGGTGCTAATGCAACTGAGAAAGAAGGGACTATCGCTGATTTCGCTCGACGAGGCGATGGAACCTGCTCCTGAAGAAGGGCCTGGGCGCAGCTTTGGAGCGCCGGACCTGACTTTGTCTGGGGCGATCGATCGTCTGGCGCTGCAACGCGCAGTGGCCAGCCTGCCGGCTGGTTACAGGCTCATATTTATCCTTCACGACATTGAGGGATTCGAACATAATGAGATTGCGGCCATGCTTGATTGCTCAATCGGAAATAGCAAGTCACAGTTGCACAAAGCTCGTCTGAAGTTGCGGGATGCGCTAAAGAGCAACCCACAACAGGAGGTGCGCCCATGAACGACCGCCCTGGCATGATGAGCTGCGAAGAGTTCCAATCGCAATTGCCTGAGCTAATTGGTTCGGGAAAAATCGACTCCAATCACCCACATCTGAAGGATTGCGAGCTTTGCCAGTCCCTGCTGGCAGACCTTGAGACAATCGCGGAAGCTGCCAGACAGCTTTTTCCGATTGAGGACCCACCTGCCAAACTTTGGGAAAAGATTGAGACAGCATTGAAGAATGACGATACCGGAGAGCCGGAGCCAGGGGATCCGGTTGCAGAGCCCGGAGGGCGCTAGAAACAGGGCACTTAGGCAACAAATTCATTCTCTTGAGACGGGGGACGGGGGTTGCAGCCTGTCCCCATCTCATTTTCAGGGAAAATTGGCCGATAGAGACTTCGGATGGCAGTTGAAGTGCCTGTAGTTATGGCGGGGCGGGCGGCTGCTGCCCGAATGCCGGGCGGGATTGCGGCGATTTGGTCGCTGCGCTGGAATTTGTCAGGGTCGCTGCGCAGGAAGGGGTTAGGGTGCAGTGGGCTGGAACCGAATTGGAAGTGGCCTCGTACCGGAGATTCATGGAAGGCAGTCTGAAGCCGTAGCCGTGCTAACAAGAAGACTTGAAAGATGGGCTTGAAAGGTGCATCTTTTTGGGATCTTCGTGATCTAATGAAGAAAAGCTGATAAGAGGACACTCAATGCCAAGCCAGCCTTCGAATTCAAATCCGACCCGGGAACCTGCCGGGAAGGTAGTTGTAACCAACCGCCAGATCCCGGTGCTTCCGGTACGAGAGACGGTACTTTTCCCCCATGCGGTGCTGCCGTTAACGGTGGGCCGTGAGAGCTCCATCCAGTTGATTGAATCGCTGGGCGAGGAACGAACGATTATTGTGCTGGCCCAGGTTGATGCGCGGCTCGACCTGCCCAAGCCCGAGGACATGCACACGGTGGGCACCATTGCCACGGTTCACAAGGTGGTGCGGATGCCCAACCAGAGCCGCTTTGTGTTTACCGAGGGCGTGGGCCGGGTAAAGATTATCCGCTACACACAGACCGAGCCTTACATGATGGCCGAGGTTGAGATGGTGGAGGATGTTGAGCCCGCGGCCAGCTCCGGCATGGAGGCTCTGGTGCGCAATGTGGTGGCTCAATTCCAGCAGATTGTGACCGAGTCGGCGACACTCTCAGACGAGCTGCGCACGATTGCAGGGAGTCTGGAAGATCCGGTGAGGCTGGTGGATTTTGTAGCCTCGTCGCTGCCGTTTTTGACCACCGAAGAGAAGCAGAAGCTGCTTGAAACGTCTGAGGTGTTTGATCGGCTCGACCAGTTGAACAAGCTTCTGGCCAAGGAGATTGAGGTGCAGCAGTTGCGCGCCAAGATCCAGACCGAGGTGCAGGACCAGGTTCAGCAGTCGCAGCGGGATTATTATCTGCGCGAGCAGATGAAGGCCATCCAGAAGGAATTGGGCGAGCAGGACGAGGGCCAGCACGAAATAGAGGAGCTGCGCGCCAAGATTGAAGCCGCCGGGATGCCGGAGGACGTGAAGAAGGAAGCGCTCAAGGAGCTGACGCGGTTGTCGCGCATGTCTCCGATGGCGGCCGACTACTCCCTTACCCGCAACTACATTGAGTGGCTTGCGGTGCTGCCCTGGGCAAAAAGCTCGGGCTCGAAGATCGATATTGCCAAGGCGCGGGAGATTCTGGACGAGGATCACTACGAGCTGAGCAAGGTGAAGGAACGGATTCTGGACTACCTGAGCGTGCTTGAGCTGAAGCCCGACATGAAGGGACCGATTCTCTGCTTCGTGGGGCCTCCGGGTGTGGGTAAAACTTCGCTTGGCCGGTCAATCGCTAGGGCACTGGGGCGCAAATTCCAGCGGGTATCGCTGGGCGGCATGCACGACGAGGCCGAGATTCGCGGTCACCGGCGGACTTATATCGGCGCGCTGCCGGGGCAGATTATTCAGAGCATTCGCCGAGCGGAAACCAACGACCCGGTGATCATGCTGGACGAAGTGGACAAGCTGGGGCGCGATTTCCGCGGCGATCCCGCGTCGGCGTTGCTTGAGACGCTCGATCCGGAGCAGAACTCGACGTTCCGAGACAACTATCTTGATGTGCCGTTCGATCTGTCGAAGGTGCTGTTTATATGCACGGCGAACATGCTGGATACGGTGCCTCCTCCGCTGCAGGACAGAATGGAGATTATTCCGCTCGAAGGCTACAGCGAAGAAGAAAAGGTGCATATCGCCAACCGGTATCTGATTCCGAGGCAGATTAAGGAAAACGGAATCAAGCCGGAGCAGATCGAGTTTCCTGAAGACGCGGTTCGCTTTCTGGTGCGCCATTACACGCGCGAGGCAGGCGTACGCAAGCTGGAGCAGGTGATTGGGACGATATGCCGCAAAGAGGCGCGCCGCGTGGTTGAAGGCAAGCTTGAGATGCTTGTTGTTACGCGCGAGGTGGTGAAGGAATTTCTGGGCGGCATCAAGGTGCGCGTGGATACCGAGCTGACCGAGCGCGTGAAGCGGCCCGGAGTGGCTGTGGGCCTGGCATGGACGCCGGCCGGCGGCGACATTCTGTTTATCGAAGCCAACAAGATGAAGGGCAGGGGAAACTTTATGATGACCGGACAGATTGGCGAGGTGATGCAGGAATCAATGCAGGCCGCGCTGACCTGGGTACGGTCGAATGCGCCGAGGCTGGGCTTGACGGAGGACTTCAACAAGGACATCGACCTGCACATTCACGTGCCTGCAGGCGCGATCCCGAAGGATGGTCCATCGGCAGGCGTAACCATGGCGACGGTGCTGGCATCGCTGCTGACCGAGACGCCGGTTCGTCAACTTACGGCGATGACGGGCGAGATTACGCTGAGCGGCAATGTACTGCCGGTAGGCGGAATCAAGGAGAAGTTTCTGGCCGCGCGCCGGGCGGGAGTGGAAACCATTATTCTGCCTGCCGAGAACCGGCAGAATGTTGAAGAAGACCTGACGCCGGAGATGATGGAAGGCGTGACGGTGCACTATGCGCGGCACGTTGAAGATGTTTTGGCGGTTGCGCTACCTAACCTGAAGCCGCGGAAGGAAGCCAGGAGCTCGCCTGAATTGATGGTGGATAACCAGGCGGCGTGACGCGCGAACTGAACTATTGGATAGGCCGGCGAACCTGCCGGCCTTTTCCTTTTATGGGCAAAACGCGGGAGTGGTAAATCGTATACCTTGCTGTCAGAATTCCCCGCTAGCGTATTTCCCGATTTCGCCGATGAACTGAGAACAACCGGTCTCATAACTGGCAAGACACCTTTCCACGCAGCGAAGATGTCCGCAACTGGTGCCGGACAAAACGCGGCTGGCGACCCGAGGCCAGGAATTATGGGACCGGTTTAGAGCGAAGCAGGGTGAATCTCTGAGACGATCCGCGGAGAAGCGGCGGAGAGGGAAACGTGGATGGCGACAATAGCAACAACCCACTCAATAGTTCCGTTACAGCTGGCCGGTAACACGACCGAGCAGCAGAACGCGGCGCTGCAGCAGTATCTGGCGGAGGCCATACAGGAGGCCTATCGCACATCGATTGATGAGCTCGACCGCCAATCGGTGGAGAGCGTGCTTCAATCGTACAAACAACTCAAGGGCGAGATCATCGATCAGATTGTGGGCACGATTCAGCGCCACGCGGTGAGTAACAAGTACGCGGCTGAGGCTGTGGGATCTGACCGGGGTTATCCGGCGAACTATCGCCTGAGGCCGGTGGAAGCTCAGACGACGGAGTTGCGCAAGGCTTTTCCGAACCTGGGCAGCTGCATCGAGAAGCTGGCCCGGCTGCCATTGCCGGAAAGTGCGGAGGGTTGGTTTGCGATTCCGCGCTGGCAGGCGGTGGCGCCCACCTACAACGAAGCAGTTGAGATGATGCTTGAAGCGCTGGGCAAGCGGCGGCGTTTTTCGAATCGTATTGCGGGCCGGCTGCGGGAGGCTCACCTGCGGCAGACGGCGCGCTCGCTGCTTGCCGAGGGGATACTGAGCGACCAGCAGCCAGGGAACGACATTCTGGTGGTAGCGGCCCAGGCTGGAATGCTGCACCGCGGCTCGTCGGCACGGCGGACGCGAGCTGCCATGGCAGGCAATGAGTTCGGGCTGGGTGTATTCGCATTTGGTGCGATGCTTCTCACGCATCCTGAAAGGCTTTCGTCGAGCGACTCGCTGATGGTGGATTGCTGCGGCGACGAGTATTCGATTCAGGGCGACGCGACGTTTGACCGCATACCGTTGTTCGACTTTGACGCCAGCGGAATTGAGTTCAGCATCTTTTATGAGGACCGCGCGAGAAACCTCTGGGGCTCGCCGACCGGATTCTTGTACAAGATTGTTTAAAGGCAGGGAGCAAGCGAACAAGGGATTAGCCAGGGGCGTGCGGCTTGCGGCGGCTACAGACTGCTGCCTGCATTGGCCCAAGCGGATCGGTTTCGGTGAGCCTGGTTTTGGCACTCCTTTCCCGGTTCCCCCGTTTCTTGCTCCCTTGCTCCCTTGCTTCCCCTGTTCTTCGTTCCCCGCCGTCTAACTGTTGAAGGCGGTATTCTTCTTGTCAGCTATGCACGTTAAGGTTATTTCGTTCGGGATATTGAAAGATTGGCTGGGCTCTGGAACTGCTCTTGTCGAGCTTGAGGATGGGGCAACGGTTGCCGATTTGATGCGCAGCCTGACTGCCGATCCGCAGCACGGCGGCCGGCTTGAGCTTCAGCTCGCCGGCATCGCTGTGGGCGTGAATGCGGAATACGCAGCCGCCGGGAGGGTTTTGCGAGATGGCGACGAGGTTGCGCTGTTGCCGCCGGTTTCGGGCGGAAGTACTGCGCGGACGGGGACTGCGCGTCCGGCAGACTCTTTGGATGAGAGCGAAGCAAACCAAGAGACAATCTCCCTCACCCGTGAGCGCATCGATGCTGAAAGACTCGTTACCGCAGCCAAGAGCGGGGAAGACGGCGCCGTGGTGGTGTTTGACGGCATTGTGCGCAACAACTCGCGCGGTCGAGTGACGCTTTATCTCGACTACGAGGCGTATGAGGAGATGGCGCTGGCAGAGATGCGGCGGCTGGCTGAGGGGTGCAAAGAGAAATTCGGAGTGCGTCAGGTGACGATGGTTCACCGGCTGGGCCGGCTCCAGATTGGCGAGACCAGCGTGCTGATCGTGGTTGCGTCGACGCATCGCGCGCAGGCCTTCGATGCCTGCAGGTGGCTAATCGACACGCTCAAACAAATTGTGCCCATCTGGAAGAAAGAGACGTTTGCCGATGGCGCGGTGTGGGCGCCGGGAGAGCCGTTTCCGGCAGAGCTTCAGATGCCTGCGCCGGAGGTTAGTCGTGAATCGTAGCCTCCCCAAAACTGATCGTCATCCTGAACTGGTTGCCCCATCGTTTTCGCGCTCTTTGCGAAAAGGGTTGGAACGCACCCTCCTGGTCACAGCAATTCTCTTTGCCCCCATCGCCTTTGCCCAGGACACAACCTTCAAGGTGGATGTGAAGCTGGTGAATATTTTCGCGAATGTGACCGACGCCAAAGGGGCTAATGTGGGTGGTTTGAAGCGCGAAGATTTCAGCCTGTTTGAAGATGGGCGCAAGCAGGAGATTGCGGTTTTCGAACGCCAGTCGGAGTTGCCCCTGAACCTGGTACTGGCCATTGACACCAGCGGCAGCGTTCACAAGGATATGAGCGAAGAAGTGGGCGCGGCCAAGCGGTTTGTGCGCGCGATTCTGCGGCCGCAAGACAAGATGAGCGTGATACAGTTTGCCACCACCGTACAGGTGATGGCGGGGTTCACCAACAGCGTGTCAACTATAGAACGCAGCCTTGACCATCTGCGGCCCGATTGGGCGTCTGCGGTGTACGACGCCATCTGCCAGGGCTCGGGGAGCCTGGGAGGAAAAGACGGGCGCAAGGTGCTGGTGATTGTCTCTGACGGAGACGATACGGCCAAGGACTTGACCTACGACGATGCGCTTGAGGCGGCATTGCGCAACGAGGTGATGATTTACTCGCTGATCGATGTGCCGATTGAGTCGAGCGCCGGACGCGACCTGGGCGGCGAGCACGCGCTCATCACGCTTTCAGAGCAGACCGGCGGCAAGCATTTCTACGTAGGCGCGGGCGGGCTCGACCAGGCATTTGCGCAGGTGAGCGATGATCTGCGCACGCAATATCTGCTTGGCTATTATCCTAAAAACCAGGAGCCCGGAAGGGTTTTTCATCGCATCACTATTACGATTCCGCGGGCTGCGGCCGATGTGTTTAATGTGCGCAACAAGGTTGGGTATTACGCCAACGCGACGGCGGGTGAGAACTAGACTAATTCTGGCTCGAGCCGGGTGTTGAGCTCATGTCCATGCCCGGCATGGCCGAGCGGTCCATATTGTCGTGGCCCTGGTCGTCATCGTCTATGGACCACACTTTGGCCGGATCGGATTCGTAGGGATAGACGTGAACCATCCAGCCGAATACGTGGGGAATGAAGATGCCACCTGCGGCGTCACATGCTTCACGGGTGTGGATTGAGCCCATGAGCCCGAATTTTGCATTGGGCCCGAAATAGCCCCCGCGCTCGCCTTGCGGAGCTTTACAGAAATTTACATGCTGGTGCCAGCGTGCAACGCTCAACGGGATGCGCTGGTTGAGCTCGTCTTCAGAGGCGACCAGGCGATCGGTGTACATTGCACCGACGAGTGTGTAGCCGCCATCGGAATTCTTTTTATAGAGCAGCGAAGTGGGCTTGAGGGGATCGAAGCGCCACTGCGCCTCGTGCGCGTTGGCCGAGTTGGTGAAGTGATATTGCGGCTGCTTGATGTTGGGAAGAAAGACGCTGTATCCATCGGCGAGTGCCTTGCGGTAGTCCTTGTATGGCTCCATGGCCTGGCGGGCGGCGGTGACGATTGCGTCGGCGCGCGCCTTGTCGCCTGGTTGCATGGGGCGCAGTTCGCTCAGGTGCATGTGGCCTTCCATGCCGGCCATGCCGCCCATGTTTGTGCTGCTCGCGGGTTTGGACTGTGTGAGGGCGAAGGGAGTTAATGCAAGAAGGGTTGCGGCAGTGAGGATGGATTGCGTCGGTCTGCGTTGAAGAAGCGGAGTTGGGGACATGGATGACCTCCGGCGGATTGGGCGCATCGCTGGGAATGTTGCGGCGCAACCCAACCCAGCCGGGAATCAAAGACCCGGCCGAGGAGGGTGCGCAAAAATCCAGAGCCGATCCGCTCTGGTAGGAAGAATACGCACGTAGGTCGACGCCGGTTCCGAAGGGCGTCAAGAGCGACCGCTAGTCAGTGCGCAGGGCTATTACGGGATCGATGGATGCGGCGCGGCGGGCGGGCAGGTAGCTGGCCAGTGCGGCGGCTGCGCCCAGTATCAGCGGGACGGCGATGAAGGTGAACGGATCGAGCGGGCTGATTCCGAAGAGCAGGGACTTCATCAACCTCATGAGACCGACAGCGGCTACGAGGCCGATGATTGCGCCGGTTGCGGTGAGAGCCAGTGCGGAGCGGACGAACATCCATCGCAACATATTTTTTTGCGCACCGAGCGCGAGGCGGATGCCGATTTCGCGGGTTCGGCGCGAGACGGAGTAGGAGATGACTCCGTAAATACCGATGAGACTGAGCGCGAAGGCCATGGAGCCGGCAATGGCCAGCATCACGAGCGTGAATGAAGTGCGGGCCATCGAGTGGTCATAGATTTGTTGCATGGTTTGAACTGAAGCCAGAGGAAGTTGAGGGCTGACCGACCAAACAGCCTTCTGCATTTGTTCAAGAAGGCTTTGGGTGCCGGCGCGGTTGGAGTGAATGACATAGGTAACAGTGCGCAGGCCGCCCATTGCAAGAAGGCCATTGAAACGGTCGTAGAACATGGCGGGCCAGTAGATGATGGGGGGCGCGTCCTGATCCACACCATGCACGCGCACGTCTTCAACTACGCCGACAACAAGCTGCCACGGCGAGCCGCTGTACTTCTTAATGCGTTTGCCGATTGCTGCCGATGCTGTGCCCCAGTTCTGCCGGGCAAAGTTCTCAGAGACGATGATGGAGGGCCTGACATTGTTGAGGTCGTCCCAGGTGAAGTCGCGGCCGGCGATGACGCGCGTGCCCAGGGAGTGGAAGTAACCTGGCGCGACGTAGTCGAAGAGCCGAAGCGGTCCTTCACCGCCATCGTATATTTTGCCTTCAACGCTGATCGTGTCCCAGTTGGGATCGTTCTGATCCATGGGCACTGCTTCGCCATAGCTTGCTGAAGCCACTCCCGGAATGGCCGCAAGCTTGTCCAGAATCTCGTTCTGCATCTGCGCGACTGCTTTGGGGTTGGTCACGAGCATGTCGGGGATGGAGAGGCTCATGGTTTCAATGTGCTCGACATCGGCAAAGCCTGGCTCAACATTGCGCAGCGCGGCAAAGGTGCGGATCATGAGCAGCGCGCTGACCAGCAGAACCAGCGCCATGGCTACCTGGGCGACGACCAGAATATTGCGCGTGCGTTGGCGGGGGCGGCTTGTGCTTGCGGTGCGGTCGGCGTTGCCGATTACGGCTGAAGCCGCGCCACGAGCGTAGCGCAGCGCCGGGATAGACCCAAAGAGCAGCCCTGAGACCACAGCGAGAACAAATGTAAACGCGAGCGAAGTTGCATCGAGAGAGATTTCGTTGAGGCGAGGCAGATTTGCGGGACCGATGGCGATGAGCAGGCGCAGGCCGCCATAGGCTACGCCCACCGAGAGCAGGCCGCCAAGCATGCCGAGCAGAACGCTTTCGAGCAGAAGCTCGCGTGCGATGCGTGCGCGTCCGGCGCCGAGAGCAGAGCGAATAGCCAGTTCCTGATGCCGCGATTCAGCACGCACCAGGAGCAGATTTGCAACGTTGGTGCAGGCGATGAGCATCACCAGGCCCACGGTGCTCATAACCACCCAAAGCACGCTGCTGATATTGCCGATGACCATTTGTTTGAGCGGGCGCAGATTGGGTGTAATTCTCCATACTTCGTAGTAATGCGGATTGGTGCCGGGACCATTCGACCAGGAATCCATCCACTTGGGAATCAGCCGCGCGATGTCGGCGTTGGCCTGCGAAATTGAGACGCCCTTTTTGAGCCGGGCGATGCCATCCCCGCCAAAGCCGGCGAGGATCTGGTGGTCGCGATCGGGCGCAATCGGCACCAGCAGATCAAAGTCCTTATCGACTATGCGGAAGCCGCGCGGCATCACGCCCACAATTTGTCGTGAGAGGGAATCGACCTGTATGGTGCGGCCAATCACGGAGCGGTCTCCTCCAAATCTGCGCTGCCAGTAGCCGTAACTCAAGATCACTGACTTGACGCCGTTCGGTTGCTGGTCTGCCGAGGTAAACCAGCGGCCTTCAGCTGCCGGGACTTCGAGAGTTTCGAGAACTCCCGCGCTGATGTCTGCCACTTCTACCTCTTCAGGCTGAGCGAGGCCGGTAACGTTGGCCTTATCTGCATTCCAGACGCCCATCGAAGAAAAACTCTTGTTGTGATCGTCGAAGGTGATGTACATCGACGTTGAGAGTTGCAAGCCGCTCCAGAAATTTGCCAACCCTCCTGCGCCGGGCGCGTCAAGGTGAAGGGAAACGAGCTGGCCTGAATCGGGGTATGGGAGAGGCTTGAGCAAAACGCTGTTGACCACGCTGAAGACCGCGGTACTTGCGCCGATGCCCACGGCCAGGGTGAGCAACACGGTGACGGCAAAGCCGGGAGCATTGCGAAGGCGGCGCAGAGCGAAGCGCAGATCGGCGACTACAGAATCGACGGCGGGCCACTGCCAGGCTTCGCGGCTTTGCTGCTCAACCAGCGCCACGTTGCCGAATTCGCGGCGAGCCTGTTGCTCGGCCGTGATGCGCGGCATGCCTTCGTCGACAAGTTCGTCGGCGCGCTCGGCAATGTGCTCCTGAACTGAGACGGAGATGTCGTTGTAGCGGCGATTGCGAGAAAACAGGCGGGAGAAAAGGCGCATGGAGAACTTGACCTCGTGGGGAACGGGTAGACTTCTAGGCTTTGGCGACGGCAAGTACGCGTGTGATGCCGGCAAACATGCGCTCGAAGCTTACGACTTCTTTTTCAAGGTGGCGCGTGCCGGCTTCTGTGATGCGATAAATACGCGTGGGGCGGCCCTTGGCGCTGACTCCGGTTTCGGATTCGAGCCAACCCTCGCGCAGCATGCGCTGGAGCGCCGGATAGAGCGAGCCTTCTTCAACCTGGAGCAGATCGTTTGAAACCTGTTTGATGTGTTTGGCGAGCGCGTAACCGTGCATGGGTCGATGGCGCAGCGACTGCAGAAGCATAATTTCGAGAGCGCCGGGGAAAAGATCGCGTTGGTCGGGATTCTTGGCCATGAGTTGAGATTACACTAAAATACCTATTTTTGGAATAGGTATTTTAATTTTAACGTCAAGGCCCGATACGTGCGTTGCAACCAGCGAAGCTGTATGTCGTTTCACTATTTCCCGATTGGCGCAAAGTTGCATCTAAAATGGCATCATGACGTCCCCACTCTCCAACCGCCGCCGCTCCAAGACTCCTCCGCCTGGCGAAACCGGCCAGGAAGGCCTTTACCTGCGCTCGTTGAGCGACCGGCAGGTGACGGTCACACTGAAGCTCCGTGACGGCGAAACGGTACGCGGCTGGATTGAGTATTTTGACGACACCATGGTGCGTCTGACGCGCGAAAACCAACCGAATCTTTTCATCTACAAGCACCAGATAAGGACGATCAGCGAGGCGGGACGGCGCAAAACTGTTCGCCTGACAGATACGGCGGTTGTGTCGCGTGGAGCGGGCTCGTGAGCGTATCGGCGGAGCAGACCGAGGCGCAGCTAGCTGCGGTGGTTGCCCGCGCCGCGGAGATTGCGCGCGAAGCCGGTGCGAGGCTCAAAGAGTATTTTGCAGACGGCGTCGAGACCGAATACAAGGGCGATGTTGACCTGGTGACGGTGGCGGATCGCGCGGTTGAAAAGCTGATTCGCACGCGGCTGGGCGAGGTTTTTCCCGAGCACGGAATCTACGGCGAAGAGGGGACGCGCGAACGGCTGGAGGGTGAGTTTCGCTGGTATGTAGACCCGCTGGACGGTACGACGAATTTTGCGCACGGTTTTCCGCAATTTTGCGTTTCGATGGGTTTGGAACATCGCGCCAAAGAGACCGCAGAGAATGCGGATGGAAAGCTGGTGGGTGCGGTGATCTACGACCCCATGCGCGACGAACTATTTACGGCCGAGCGTGGCGGCGGTGCGTGGCTGAATGGCAGGCGGATGAAGGTGTCGAGCACGCCGGTGCTGGGGGAGTCGCTAATCGCCACAGGGTTCCCGAGCCGCAAGCGTCACGCAAGCCCGAACATCCACTTTTACCATGAGTTCACGCTGCGTTCGCATGGCGTACGCAGGGCGGGTTCGGCGGCGCTTGACCTGGCTTATGTTGCGGCGGGCCGTCTTGAGGCATTTTGGGAGTTCAACCTGAACCCGTGGGATACGGCTGCGGGAATTTTGCTGGTTACTGAAGCCGGCGGCAGAGTGACTGGCTTTGCCGGCCAGCAATACAAGCTGGATAGCTGCGAGATTCTTGCATCGAACGGGCTCATTCACGATGAACTCGTGGGAATGTTTGAGACTTTGTTTGCGGGGCGCGATCTTGAACCGATTCCTACGCCGCACGAATACGCTGAGCAAAGAGCGGCGCGGTTAGCCTCGGAGTCAGCGAGGCTCTGATCCGCGCGCTGCGGCCGGCTCGTGCAAAACGACCAGCAGCATTTCCCAGATGTCAAAACAATCTTAGCCGGGGTTGAGCCTCGATAGAGGGGTCCTGTGCTACTATCAGCGACGAGAAGTTCCAGATATCGGAGAGAAAAAAGATGGCATACGTGATTGCAGAACCCTGTATCGGCACCAAGGACACCGCCTGCGTGGACGCCTGTCCCGTTGATTGCATTCACCCCAAAAAGGACGAAGCCGGCCACGGCGAAGCCGATCAGCTGTTTATTGACCCGGTTGAGTGCATCGACTGCGGCGCATGCGTTCCGGCTTGCCCGGTATCGGCGATTTTTGCGTTGGACGATCTGCCGGAAAAGTGGGCGCACTTTACTGAGAAGAACGCGACGCACTTCGGCCGCTAGCCAGCACCCGTCGCGCCGGCATGAATGCCTACGCGTTTGGGAGTTGCGGCATTAGGGACATTGAATGCGCATTCCGTCTTGCGGCGGGATGCGCATTTGTGTTTGTGACGGGGATTTTAACCAGCACAGTTTTTGCGCCGATTGCGAGAGCTATTCGATCAATTGCATACCCGCGCGGCTGGCTGCTTTCTTGTCGAAGGTGAGTGTTTTGATGCACCCTGCAGCACGCCCTGACTCTGCAATGAGGCAGTCGTCGAAGTCCATATTTTGAGTGCGATAGATTTCCAGGGCTTTCCGCAAGGTCGCGTGATGCTGAAAATCGAACTCGTTACGATCCAAAAGCCGGGCGAGGATCTGCACCATTTGGGGTTGGTCCAGCTTGTAAATCCTGGTGAGCACCCAGACCAACTCCATGATGACCGCGATGCTGATCCAGCCAGGTTCGGAAGGCGAGAGCGTCGCCATTAGTTCATCCGATTGACGGCATTGGATCGGGTCGTCCTGGACAATGAATCTGACCAGAATATTCGTGTCGAGCGCAATCATGCGGCCTCATCGTCCGTAACTGCGCTCTTGGGCTTCCCGACTCTGCCATCCACGCTTTTCAGAAAGCTCTCGGCAACTGCATCGGCAATGCCCTCGTTCATTTCTTCGATGGTGACGACATGATCGAGTTTCAGGACACAACCCCTGAGGTCCCAAATGGATCCAGTCCGCGGCCGGAAGATGTACTCCCCATTTTGGCCCTCGTAAAAATCGACTCTTGTACCGGGCTTGATCCCGAGCGCCTTTCTAACTTCTTTCGGAATGGTGAGCTGGCCTTTGGAAGTGACTGTGGCTGTAGGCATCGCAATTCCTTTCATTTGTGATGATACCTTACTTTTTCTGTGAATTCTTACTCAAACTGTAGCTCCTTACTTATTATCTGAGTCCTTACAGGGTCTAGGTTTGACCTCGCGTCCCGTCCGGCCGCAAAGTGCGAAGATAGGAATCGCGATGGCCGTACTCACTTCAGAAGCCGTGGTTTTGCGCACCTGGCCGGTGCATGAGTCCGACCTGATTGTGAGCTTTTTTACGCGCGACCACGGCCGGCTGAAGGGCATGGCCAAGGCTGCGCTCAAGAGCCGTAAACGGTTTGGCGGGGCGCTGGAGCCTATGACTCTGGCGCGGGCGTGGTTTGCTGAAAAGCCCCGGCAGGAACTGGTGAGGCTCGACCAGTTGGAGATTGTGAGGTCGCCGCTCTCGGCGCCGGTGGACCAGGCGCGCATGGCGGTGCTGAGCTTTTTTGCCGAGCTGCTGGATGAGGTGCTGCCCGAGCGCGATCCGCAAGACGCGGTCTTCAGGCTGCTGGTTTCAGTGCTGGAGCAGACGCAGGCTGCGCAACCAGAAAACGGGCAGCCTGCCAGTGCGGGAGCAGATGCCTCGAGCCGTGGACCGTGGATGGCGCTGACTTATTTTTCGCTGTGGATGACACGGCTGATGGGATTGCTGCCTGATCTCGGACACTGCATGACTTGCGGCGAGGCATTGCGTGCAGGGGAGGTCTACTTCCAGCCCTTTGCGGACGGGTTGGTTTGCGGGCTGCATCGCGGCGGAAACGCGAGCGTGCTTTCGGCTGACTCGTGGCAGATGGCGCAGCGGATGCTGAAGTTGCCGGTGGCAGCGTTTGCGGGTGAGCCATGGCCGCGGCGACGGGGAAGCGATCTGCGCCGGTTTACGCTGCAGGCGCTGGAGCGGCATTTGGAAAAGAAACTACGCACGGGCGAGGCGTTGGCGCGGCTGGGCGGGTAGGGCGATTGCGGAAAGTAACATTGCCCGCAAACACGAATCCTCCTACACTATCTAAATGGAAGTGCAGTTCAACTCCGAGATCGAGGCTCGGCTGGCCGAGCGCGCCGCGCGGCAATGTTTGAGTCCCGACGAACTGGTGCGAGATGTGGTGGCGCGTTACTTTCAGGAAGAGGATCGGTTTATTGAAGCGGTGAAGCGCGGTGAGGCTGCTTTGGAACGCGGCGACTCCATGACACACGATCAGGTTGGCGATAAGCTCCAGCGCTTTCTCGCGCGCTGATGGATATTCACTGGTCGGGGCCCGCAGCCGACGATCTTGAGCGGATTTGTGAATGGATTGAGCGTGACAATCCCGAGGCAGCCAGACGGGTTGCCATCACAATTTACAACGGAATTGGCCAGCTCAGCGAATTTCCCGCGTTGGGCCGCGCGAGCATCCGTTTAACAGGTAGACGCGAGTTGGTATTTCCGCCGCTGCCTTACATTGCTGTCTATCAGATCAGACAAAATCACATCGAGATTTCAAGAATCTTCCACGCCGCGCAGGATTGGCCGTAAACGAATGGTGGCAGAGTTGGCGTAAAATCCAAGCATGATTAACTCGCGGCGTATGACGGCGATCATCGAGCGGGAAGACGACGGTTTCGTCGCCTTATGCCCGGAACTGGACATAGCCAGTCAAGGTTCTTCAGTTGAAGAGGCCCGCGCCAACTTGATTGAAGCGCTCGAGCTCTTTTTTGAGACCGCTGCGCCGTCTGAAGTCTCGCGGCGCCTGCGCAACGAGGTCTTTGTCACACAGGTTGAGGTCCCCGTTGGGTAAGCTGCGGGTCCTTTCAGGCAGCGAGGTCTGCAAGATCCTCGAACAGCACGGATTTGTCGCGGTCCGGCAACGTGGCAGCCATTGCATAATGCAGCTTAAGACTGAGGGAACAACCGTTACTGTCCCAGTGCCGCTTCATGATGAACTCCGGCGCGGGACGCTGCAAAGCATCATTCGTCAGTCGGGACTTTCGAAATCTCTGTTCGAGCAGGAATAGCTCAATTCTTTGCCTTGTGCTCAACGACCGCCCGCGCTGCATCTGGGAGATCATATCGGGAGTATTCCAAGTGCATCACGGGCAGCCCTCCGATCGATGGGTCGCGGGGTATCTTTCCTTCTGGAACCTCAAACTCAAAAGGAATCTCCACGTGCCATTTCTTCCCGAGTTGATTGACCGGAATACTGAAGAGAACTTCCTTTCCTGGCCTGACGATCAACTGAGAGCCAACTTCAAACCAATAGCCCAGCGGCGGAGTTGCCGGGTTGACGTCGGCTTGTAGTTTGGAAACGGGCGGGGTTTGAGCCGGAATTTCGGCGGGATCGAGCGAAGTCCACACCTTGGGCCCAGGCTGATCCTCATCGGTGACGACTTGCATAAAAGGGGGAGGGTCCTCGACGACTTGGTCCATCACCCCGATCTCTTCCCGGGGGCTGCCATCCGGTACCGAGTATGCGTGTAGCAATATTGGCACGTTGCAGTTGTTCACGAATCTAAGCCAAATGCGTATCTCCGGCTCAGAATCCCACCGCTTTATGCCCTTTCCCAAGTGGTCGAACTTCAAATAAATGAACTCACGATTCGTATCTATAACGAACTTCGATGAAGATTGTGGTAGCTGAGGGGAGCTCAAGGAAGTTGCTCCGCAGACAACTGTCGCGAGCATCATTAAGCGGATCAAACGGACCCTCGGCATGGATACCATATCCTTTCGTTTTACCGCGGAACGGGAATGTAATTTGGAAACATCGTAGCTCAAGGGCCTATCCGCTGGACATTAGACCCTTCGACGGAGCACGCGACCCAACTTAACTACTGTCATTACCTAAGTAAGCGATTTTCGAACTTTGGTAGTGGCCTGCTGCTAAAATCTTTTGGAGTCCCCTGGATCCACCAGACAAGAGGCATTTCCCTGTGGCCGCTACCCAAGTTGCACCGCCAGTCAAGCCGAGTCCGCTTACGTTTCAGGATCTATTGTTCCGCCTGCAAGGTTTTTGGGCCGAGCGCGGATGCGTTGTTCAACAGCCATATGACGTTGAGGTTGGCGCTGGAACCATGGCGCCGGAGACCTTTTTGCGCGTGCTGGGCCCCAAGCCGTACAAAGTGGGTTACGCGCAGCCATCGCGTCGCCCGGCTGACGGCCGCTACGGCGAAAATCCCAACCGGCTTTACAAGCACACCCAGTTTCAGCTCATTTTGAAGCCGCCGCCTGTGAACGTGCAGGAGCTTTATCTCGAATCGCTCGAGGCGCTGGGCATCGATCTGAAGAAGCACGACCTGAAGTTTGAAGAGGACAACTGGGAGTGGCCGGCGGGCGGCGCGTGGGGCGTGGGCTGGCAGGTGATGCTCGACGGGCTTGAGGTAACGCAGTTTACATATTTTCAGCAGTGCGGCGGGCTCGATCTTGACCCTATCTGCGCCGAGCTGACGTACGGCATGGAGCGCATTGCGGCGTTTCTGCAGGATGTGGACTCGATCTACGACATTGTTTGGGCGCGCGATCCGGAGACGGGAGCCACCGTTAGCTATGGCGACGTGCGGCTCGAAGAAGAGCTGCAGCTCAGCGTGTATAACTTTGAGTACGCCGATGTGACCAAGCTGTGGGAGCACTTTAACAGCTACGAGGCTGAAGCAAAAAAACTGCTTGAGCAAGCTGGTGCACTGCTCAACGACGAGACCGCCAGCGCGAAGGACAAGAAGAGATTTCCCCTGCTGGCAACTTATGAGCTGGCGCTGAAGTGCTCAAACCTTTTCAACCTGCTGGATGCGCGGGGCGCGATCAGTGTGACGGAGCGCGTGGGCGTGATTGGCCGGATACGGAACCTGGCAGTGGGCGTGGCAAAGGCGTATGCGATACAGCAGCAGCTTCTGGTAGCAGGCTCTTAGCTGCCGGATTGTTTGTGCCTGGGCGTGGATAGCGATTGAGCGTGTTTCGCTGGGTAATCCAAAAGCCGATCGAATTCGATTCGTTGAACAAAATAGAGCTGGAAGCTAGAGTCAAGCAGCTGGAAAATTTGAAAGAAAGCAACGATATGTCAGATTTCTTACTTGAAATTGGCCTGGAAGAGATTCCGGCCCGCATGATTGCCGGAGCCGAGGCCGAGTTGGGCAAGCGCGTGCACGATTTACTGACCCGCGAGCGGCTTTTGGTTGAAGGCGCGAAGTTGACTACCTACTCCACGCCGCGACGTCTGGCGGTTCTTGTTGAGGGCGTGTTGGCCAGCCAGGCTGACATTGAAGAGAAGCTCACCGGCCCTTCGTGGATGGTGGCGTTTGCCGATGGCACGCCCACACTGGTGGCCGAGGCCTTTGCGAAGAAGGCCGGAGTGACGGTTGCCCAGCTTGAAAAAGTGACCACTGCAAAGGGTGAGTACGCTGGCGCGACCGTGAAGCGCACCGGGCGCACGGCGGAAGAGATTCTGGTGGCCGAGCTGCCCAAAGAAGTAATGGCCATTTACTGGGCCAAAAACATGTATTGGCGCGCGGGCAAGCCGGAGCGATTTGTGAGGCCTGTGCGCTGGGTGGTGGCGCTGTTGGATGCGGCGATTGTGCCGCTTGAGATTGCCGGCATCAAGGCGGGGAACACCAGCCGCGGGCATCGAATTCTGCGGGGTGAAGCGCCTGTCAAGATTGGCGAAGCCAGCGCATACAGGGAGATACTTCGCAACGCTCACGTGGTTGCCGATGTGGCCGAACGCCGTCACAAGCTGCGCCAGGCGCTCGACAAAGCTACCCGCGTGGTGCCAGGCGCGCGCTGGCGTGAAGATGAGGGGCTGGTTGAGACGGTGACGCACCTCTCCGAGTGGCCTACGGCGATTTTGGGCGACTTTGAAGCTGAATATCTCGGGCTTCCCGAAGAAGTTCTGGTGACAGTAATGCGCGACCACCAGAAGTACTTCGCAATTGAGAGTGTGGACGGCAAGCTGGGGCCGCATTTTCTTGCAGTGTTGAACACCGAGACCGATGAAGAGAGTGCCGCAATTATCCGGCATGGCAATGCGCGCGTGTTGCGAGCGCGGTTTAAGGACGCGCAATTTTTCTGGGACACAGACCAGAAGAAGTTGCTGGTCGACCGCGTGGAGAGTCTGAAACAGGTCACCTTTCAAAAAGAGCTGGGCAGCTACTACTGGAAGACCGAGCGAAATTTGGCAGTGGCAAAGGCGTTGACTACTGCGGTGGAAAAAGCGGGCATGCCGTTCGACAAGGCGGCGCTGTTGAAGGCCGTGGAGCTGGCCAAGACCGATTTGACCACCGAGCTGGTGAAGGAATTTACCGAGCTGCAGGGCGTGATTGGCGGGTTGTACGCACGGGCCCAGGGATTGGGCGAGACGGTTGCGACTGCAATTTACGAGCAATACACGCCGGCGTCGATTGAAGATGCGATTCCATCGACCGTCGAAGGGCAGTTGCTGGGGATTGCGGACCGCATCCAGACAATTGTGGCGATGTTCTCAATTGGCATGGCGCCTACCGGATCGAAAGATCCGTTTGCGTTGCGGCGCGCGGCGAACTCGATCGTCAAGATTCTGGCGGAGTCCGCGTTGCCGTTTACGATTGCCGATTTGCTTGATTGGGCGGCAGCTTCTCAAAACCAGAGAAAAGATCTTGAAGTGTTCTTTTCAGAGCGGGTTGAATACTATCTGAAAGACGTTCGCGGAATTGCGTACGATGTTGTGAACGCGGTAAAGGCAAGCGGCCTGCGCGGTGTTCGCGATGCAATTGCCTGGGCGGAGGCATTGAATGAAGCACGCAATTCTCAGGACTTCATCTCAGTGTCGGCGGCCTTCAAGCGCATGAAGAACATTGTTCGCCAGGCGCAGACTCAGGGAGTCAAGATTGACGCAACGCAGAGCTTCACCGAGGTATTGGTCGAGGGAGAAGGCGTGCGCCTGTGGGGCATTACGCAACTTGTTTTTGCGCAGTCAAAGAGCCTGATTGAACAAAAGAAGTTCAAGGAGTCGCTGCAGATTATTTCGACGCTGCGCCCGTGGATTGATTCGTTCTTCGACAAGCCGATCGTGGTGATGCATGAAGACCCCGCATTGCGCGCCGCGAGGCTTGGGCTGGTGAATGAGGTACTAACTTCGTTCTCGACCATTGCCGACTTCAGCGAGATTGTGCCGGGGTAAGGAACATCAATCAGCCATTAGCTGTTAGCTTTCAGCTTGTTCGTGCCGGACCTTGCGCCGGCGAATAACCCAGTAGAGCCGGTTTTCAAACCCGCGCTCATCTTAATCGCTGCAATAAAGAGACGAAATCCGCTGCGGATTTTGCAAGAGGCCGCATGAGTGTATCGATCGATGAAGATCTGAATCGCTGGTATGTTTCCCTTCAGGATTCCAATAAGATCGTGTTCCTCGCAGCCGTCTCTCATCAACTGACAATCCACGGGCGCTCCTTTGGGATTGATCTTTCAGGAGAGCAACAGGTGAGAGCGCTTCTTGGTCTGAATGAGATTCAGCATCAGATTAGCAGCCACATCGGCGGAATCGCATCGAATCGCGAGAGATCCCCTGAAGACGCAATATTGCAGATGCTCACTGAGAAAGCCTCGGCCTACGGGATTGCGGCTCAACTGCATCGTTCGCTCGAACGGGCGCAGGGCAAAAGCCGCTAAATGTGCTGAGGCGGGACTGCCTTTTCCGAGTCGGGACGGCGATCTTGGCCTTGTACGATCCTCCGGGCCTGGCATTTGCAGATGATTAACTCCGCAGCCCCTCAAACGTCTAAAATTGAAGCTGATGGCTGACACCCTCTATCTAAGCCTGTGGTATCCCAATCTGCGGCTTGAGTCGCTGGCCGACAAGCTGGCGCTGGTGCTGGGCGCTTTTGCCGCGCATGGCGGAGAGCCCCGCGTGTATGCGGTTACGGTGTGGCCGGTTGACTGGAGCGAATCGCCGGTTCTGCAGCGCATTTACGGCTACGGAGAGCTTGGTGCGGACCCGAAATTCGTGGTCGACGAGGCGCTCGAGCTGCTGCACGAGGATTACGCCTACGAGTTTCAGATCGGGTGGAGTTTGTGGGAGCTGGAGGCGGGTGGTGCGGTCGCTGCTCAAAGTGACAACCTGATAGGTCGTTGGGTGCGCGAGCCGCGGCTGGTGCGCGTAACCGGCTACGGTCCGTTGTTTGACGAGGGCGCTTACGAGCAGGATGGACACATTCGGATCGACTTTGGCTCGGACGCGCCGTTTCTTGAAGAGGACGCGGAACTCGACCAGGTGGGCGCTCGCCACATTGAAGAGAATGTGCGTCAGCTGGTGGAGCTTACGGCGGCGGCCGAAAAGGCCAGTGGCGCCACGGCGCGCCTGTTGTGGAGCGAGTTGGGCGAAAGCCTGGCGCAAAGACTCGCGGCACGCCTGGGGATGAGGAATTAGTTTGCGATTCACGATCGAACGGATGCGGACGCTGGTAATTGGAGCGGGCGTGCTGCTGGTGGCCGCACTGGGCGTCTTTCTGGCGATCGGAAAATTCCGGAATCCATTCAAGATCGGCGATATTCCGAAGAGACTGGGGCTGAACGTTCAACAGGAAGCCAACGGTTATACCTTTTCTCACGCGCTGGGCGCTCACGCTCAATGGAAGCTTCATGCGTCGAAAGAGGTGCAGTACAAAGACAACCGCATGCAGCTGCACGGGGTGGTGATTGAGCTCTACAGCGACGACGGCAAGCGGGTGGACCGCATTTCAGGCGATGAGTTCAACTATGACGAAAAGGCGGGAACGGCGACTGCGGTGGGGCCGGTTGAGATAACACTCATGCGTCCCGGGCCGGAACAAGCCGCGGAAATGACCCAGGCGGCGCCGAAAGACAAGAAGCTGGCCAAGGATCTGGCGCCGGTGACGGCCTCGCACGCGGGACCGAATGACGTGATCCACGTAAAGACGAGCGGGCTCGGATTTAATCAGAAGACCGGCGTTGCCACCACAGCCGAACGCGTGGATTTTTCGACGGGGCAGGCCAGCGGCAGTTCCCTGGGCGCGACATACGACTCACAGCAGGGGTTTCTGGTGCTTGACCGCAACGTTGAACTGGCGGGGCAGCGCGACGGCAAGCCGGTTGCGATTCACGCAGCGCATATGGAATTCACGCGGGATACGGACGTATGCACGTTGAAAACGGCCACGGCTGAGTTTCGCGGCGGCCTTGCGTCGGCAGCCGAGGCGCGGGTGCTGTTTCGCGAAGATGGAACCGCCGAACATGTTGACGCGGTGGGCGGGTTTAGCGCGACCACCGCAACGGGCGGCCACGTGCAGGCTCCCAGGGCCGCGATGGATCTGGATGAGAAGAACCAGCCGCGCCATGGACGTCTCGACGGCGGCGTGACGATGGATTCAGTGAAGGGCGCGCGCACAGTGCATGGATCTTCGCCTGCCGCTCAACTTGAGTTCACGGCTAAAGGCGACCTGCGCCACGCGCATCTGGAGCGCGGGGTCACCATGCAGAGCGACGAAACAAACAATCAGCAGGTGAATGGCCGCGAAGTCGCCACGCATGTGGGTCGCACCTGGCATTCCCCAGTGGCGGACATCGAGTTTAGAGACGCGAGCGATGGGCAGGTTGAGCCCGATGCGATTCATGGTATCGGCGGCGTGACGATCGACAGCTCGGTGAAGCGGGGCGACTCGGCGGCGTTGCCGTCAAAGCTTTCCGCAGATGAGGTGAATGGCAGATTTGGGGCCAATTCAGTGTTGACATCGCTCAGCGGAACTGGCCACGCCAGCATGAGCCAGACTTCAGCAAATGGAAGCTGGCAGAACGCAAGCGGCGACCGGCTCGAGGCCGTGCTGGTCGAAGGCGGGGAAGCAGGGAGCAAGGGACGAGAAGCTGGGAGCAAGGGAGCGAAGGAAACGGGGAGCACAGGAGCGAGGGAGCAAGGGAGCAAGGGAGCGGCGGGCGCTGAAGATGTGCAGACGGCAAGCCTTGACGGCCATGTGGTGCTATTGCAAAAGCCCGCTGCAAAGCCTGGCGAACAGCCGCAGCCGGAGATGCGGGCTACCTCTGGTCACGCGGCCTACGAGGGCGACGGGCAATGGCTGCATCTGACCTCGAATCCGCGCGTGGTAGACGGGGGAATGGAACTGACGGCCGGCAAGATTGATGTATCCCAGGTATCGGGCGACGCGTTTGCACACGGCAATGTGAAGGCGACCTGGACGAGCACAAAGGGCGCCGGAGCCGAAGCGGCACCGGGCACAGTCGCGCTGGGAGGACAGAATCCCGCGCACGTGATCGCCGATGAAGCGCATCTGCATCAGCCGACTGGCGAGGTTGAATTCGACGGCAACGCTCGGCTGTGGCAGGATGCGAATTCGGTTGAGGGGCCGGCGATCGTACTTGACCGGGTCAAGCGGACGATGACGGCGCGAAGCACGAGTGCGATGAATCCCGTAAAGGTTGTTTTGCTGAGCGCAGGCAACGCGAAAGCAGACGGCGCGCAAGGCAGGGGGGAACATATCCCCGGCAAGCCGGCAGTACCCACTGTGATACGAGTGCGCGGAGGCGATTTATTTTATTCCGACGTCGATCGGCGGGCGCTGATGCGCGGCGGTACGCTTGGCGCGGTTACCGCCGAGACGGGTACAGCCATCACGACGTCAGACCAGGTTGCCCTGCAGCTGGCTGCGGCGGCTAGCCGCTCAGCCGGGCAATCGGAGGTAGAAACCATGACCGCGAGCGGCCATGTGTTGGTTACTGCGCCTGGCAGGCGCGGAGTGGGTGAAAAGCTGGTGTATACGGGGGCCACCGGTAACTACGTAATAACCGGTACGGCGGCGATTCCGCCGCGAATAAGCGATGCCGAACGGGGAACGGCGACCGGGCAGGCTTTGATTTTCAATACCCGCGATGATAGCGTCAGTATCGAAGGCGGGGAAAGCGGAACCGAGACTCAAACGACCGCCCCGAAGCTGCGTATGGGCACGGAACAGGGTAACAGCAGGGGTGCGCAGCATGCCGCTCAGCCCAAAGCACAACAGGGCAGCGGAAGCGAGCCAGACAAATAGATGGAAACACTTTTCGCCGAGGGAATTGGTAAGAGTTACAAGGGACGGCAGGTCGTCCGCGGTGTGAACCTGAAGATTTCGCGTGGCGAAGTAGTGGGGCTGCTGGGTCCAAACGGAGCGGGCAAAACCACCAGCTTCTACATGATTGTGGGCCTGGTGCAGCCTGAAACCGGTCGTGTGATGGTTGATGAGACCGATATCACGCGAGTACCCATGTACTTGCGAGCGCGCAACTTCGGCATCAGCTATCTGCCACAGGAGCCTTCGGTCTTTCGCAAACTCACAGTGGAAGAGAATATTCTGGCAGTGCTTGAAGCGCAGCCGCTGGGCAACCGCGAGCGCCGCACCCGCGCCGACCGGTTGATAAACCAATTGAACCTTGGACACATACGCACCACGCGCGGCTACGCGCTTTCTGGCGGTGAGCGGCGCCGGGTGGAGATTGCGCGCGCCCTGTGCATTCAGCCAAATTTTATTCTGCTCGACGAACCGTTCAGCGGCATCGATCCGATTGCAGTGCTTGAATTGCAAAAAATTATCTTTGACCTGAAGGCCGGCGGCATCGGAGTGCTGATTACGGATCATAATGTTCGTGAGACCCTGAGCGTAACCGACCGTGCCTACATTATTGCGGAAGGCAGGATTTTTCGTGCCGGGACGCCGCACGAGCTGGGCAACGATATGGAGGTACGGCGCGTGTACCTGGGCGAAGGTTTTTCATTAAGCTGATTTGATTTAGAGCGTTGGAAGTATCTGAATGCGATTCCGGTGGAGTATACCGGGATGGGAAGTTGCCCGTTTTGGGCTGCTGACTCAAACGGGTGATTCGACTTGAGGCATCTTCTCTCATAAGCTCTTAATTAAGCGACTACACTCTCGATGAGTGCAGATCGAGGAACGAGTTCCAACGATGGCGCTACTGCAGCCAAGGCTGAACCTTAGAGTCTCGCAACGCCAGGTGCTCACACCTGGGCTGATGCAGATGGTGAGCGTTCTGGCACTGAACAAGCTGGAGCTGAAGGAGATGATCGATGCTGAGATGGTGGAGAATCCCGTCCTGGAGGAGATTGACGAATCGGTTCCAATGCTGGATCAGGTCGCGGGACGCGAGGAACGCCTGGAACGCAGTGCTGAAGAGGCGGCGGCCCCTCCCAAGGACGTTTTCAGCGAGATCGATTTTGGATCGTACTTCCAGGACTATCTTGACCCGGGCTATCGCACGCAGCCTGAGTATGAAGAGAGTGAAAAGCCCTCGTTTGAAAACTTTCTCTCCCAGCCTACGACTCTTACCGATCACCTGGCGTGGCAGCTGGGATCGCTGACCGTTGACAAGGAATTGTGTGAGGTGGCCGAGTACATTATTGGCAACCTTGATGACTGCGGCTATCTGGGCGCTAGTGACGAGGAACTGGCAGGAGCGTTTGCCGAGTTCCGCGCCGCATCTGCCCTGGCCAAGCTGAACGGCAACGGGAACGGCCATGTGGGCGATGCAGAGGCCGCGCTCGAAGTTGTGCTGCGTGCAATCTCACTTGTGCAGGGTCTCGATCCGGCCGGGGTTGCGGCGCATGACCTGCGTGAGTGCCTGTTATTGCAAATCAGAGCGCAGCAGCGTGAGTTCGACGAACTGTATGGCATGGCCCTGGTCGAAACCGCCGAAGATCCGCATCGAGGCTTTAGAGACGAGGCCGACGCGAAGATTGAAGAGCGGCGGCACGCAATGGAAGTTGCCGCGCTGATTGTCGACCGACATTTGCAGCTGATGCAAAAGCGCGACTTGAAAGAACTGGCTCGCGCTGCGCAGGTTTCAGTTGAAGAGGCGCAATTAGGGACGGATTTTATTCGCACCCTCGATCCGCGCCCGGGACGGCTTTATAACCGTGACCAAACCAGGCTAATTGAGCCCGATGTGGTGTTTGTAAAGCGCGGCGGCGAGTGGATTGTAAGCATGAACGAGGAAGAGCTGCCCAGCCTGCGGCTGAGCCAGCGTTACCGCCGCATGCTGGTTTCAAACACAACTGATAAAGAAGTGAAGGAGTACGTGAAGGAGCGCTTTCGCTCGGCCATGCAGCTGATGCGCAATATTGCCCAGCGCAAGAGCACCATTATTAGAGTTTGCGATGTTATTGTGCGCCGGCAGCACGACTTTCTCGATCAGGGAATTGAAGCGCTGCGGCCGATGATGATCAAGGAAGTGGCGGAAGAGATCGGAGTTCACCCCTCAACAGTGAGCCGCGCGGTGGCCAACAAATATGCGCACACGCCGCAGGGCGTGCTTGAACTCAGGTTCTTTTTTACCGAAGGCGCAAATGGTCCGGAAGGCGCTGACACGCCGCTGGTAGTGCTGAAGCGCAAGGTAAAGAAATTGATCGAAGATGAAGATCCGCGCCACCCGCTTACTGACGATCAGCTCGCGGCCTTGCTGCAGTCGCAGGGAATCCAGCTCACCCGCCGCACCGTGGCCAAATATCGCGAAGACATGAATATTCCATCGACGCACCAGCGGCGGCGGAGAGAGTAGTCGGCAGCTTTTAGCCCTCGGCTCCCAGCTATCAGCCCAAGTAAATTGTGCCGAAATCACTCGGGATTCGCCGCACAACCATCCCAGGAAAGAAAAACCGACAACGGATCACTGCTTTTACATCGCTTCGGGGCTTTCAATGCCTAGCAGCGCCAGGGATCGCACGAGTTCTCGGAGCGCTATGGCGGCTGTCGCGAGCAGAAACGTCTTGCGCGCGGCGTCTTCTTCAGTGAGGATGTGGTGCCTGTGGTAGAAGTTGGCGAACTCCTGCGCAAGTTGGAAGGCGTGCTTGGCAAGATATGCCGGCTCTGATGCGGCGATGCACTGATCTAAAACCAAAGAAAAACGGCCGGCGCGCAGCCACAGCGCCCAGATGTCTTCGTTTTCTTCGCCAGCGAGATTCGTGCCTGGCTCCGCTAACCCCGCCAGCTCCGCTAACGCCGCTTCGGGACTCGCTCCGCCCTTGCGGAAAATGTTACGGATGCGCACCACGGCGTATTGAATGTAGGGCCCGGTTTCACCTTCGAAGCTGAGTGCGTCATTGAAGTCGAAGGCGATAACGGAGTTGCGCGTGTACTTGAGCATGAAGTATCGCAGCGCGCCGATGGCGATCTGCCTGGCAATTTGCCGGCGAATGGGTTCGGAACTGGAGGCCTGTTTTTCATCCACCAGCGGCTGAACGGCGGCGATGAGCTTGTCGATCAGATCGTCTGCCTTGACGCCGAAGCCCTTGCGCCCTGAGACCTCGATATATGGCCGGACCATGTCCCCCTCGGCGACCTTGTAGCCCAGTTCGACCGCGCAGCGTGGGGTGAGCGCCACCATCTCATAACCGAAATGCGTGTAGTGGTCGGCCTCTTTGACGTGGCCCATTCCACGCAAGGCCTGAATCACGTTGGCCTGCGGGTCTGCCTGGCGCGAATCAATAACGTTGTAGATGGCCGTAGCGCCGCCGAATTGTGGGTGTTTTTCATCGCCGTGGACGGCAGAGATCCAGCACTCGTGATCGGGATAAGTAAAGAATGGCTTGTAGCCGAAATCCTTGCCCAGCAGGCCGAACTTCCATAGGTGATAGGCAATATCTTTGCCGACGTAAGTGACCGTGCCGTTGGAGCGGACGATGACTTTGGCGTCTTCGTCGGGTGCGTCCGCAGCATCTGTAGCGCCGGCCTCCCGGCCGGCTGTGGTGGCGGCATCCTTGCCGCCATCCGTCTGCGCCCCCGGCCGCGTCATCACCCAGCAGCCCTTGTTCTTGCCTTCATTTTCAAAGTAAAGAACGCCGGTTGCTTTGAGCTGCTCAAAAGCTGCTTCCCAGAATTTGAGGTGCAGAATCTCGCTCTCGCGCGGCAGAAAATCGTATTCGATATCTAGCCGCAACATGGTTTCAAGATGGCGGCGCAGGACAGCGGTCGAGATAAGGTCGGCAATTTCGGCAGTTTCATTGCCGCCTTGCTCGATTTGATGAAGCGTGGCGTAGCGAAGCTTCTTGCGCTCGGCGTTCTCTTCCTCAGTTCCACTGGTGTACCACTGCGAAGTATTCGCATAGAGATCCCAGCAGTAATAGTCGATGGCATCAGACGGACGGCCTGAGGTTTTGGCACGCTCTTCACAAGTTGCAATCAGCGCCCGAACCTCGGCCACGGATTTCTTTTCGAGATGCAGGAAACCGACAACCACATCGGCAACCTGCACGCCGGTGTTGTCGATGTAGTTCTGCACATCGACTTTGTTTCCCGCTTCGCGCAGCAGCCGGACGAAGGTGTCGCCCAGGATGGCGTTGCGCAGATGGCCAATGTGCGCGGCTTTGTTGGGATTGATGCTGGTGTGCTCGACGAGTACGTGGCCACCCTGGGCGAAGCTGCTGCCGTTGGCGGATGCGACGAGTGTGACCGCGGCGACGCGGTCAAGCCGCGCATTGATGTATCCGGCGCCGGCCACTTCGAATCCGGCAAATCCCTCAACTGAACCGAGACCCGCCACGATCTCCTGCGCGATAATTTTGGGAGCCTTGCGCAGAGTTCGCGCGAGTTGCAGAGCGATGGGCGTGGCGATTTCGCCAAAGCGCAGGTCGGGAGGCGTTTCGAGAGGAACGCTTTCGATCTCAAGCGAATATTTTTCTTTGAGCAGTGCGCGAATCGCTCTGCCGAGCCTTTGCTGCAGTTCAAGATACACAGTCGAAGCGCCTCAAAAATCCTTGATTTTACAGGGTAATTTTAACACCTGCGGTCGGAAGGATCGCACGGGTTGAAGCGCGCAAGCGCATACACAAACGCTGCGCGTTGAACACGATAACGTAAAATGAAAGCAGATCGCCGATCCCGCTCCTTCTACTTTCAGCGCGATCGGGACGCGCCGCCCATGACCGATTCAGGCTCCAATCAGAACCGCTTTTACATCACCACGCCCATTTACTACGTAAATGCGCGGCCGCACCTGGGCCATGCCTATTCAACTATCGTGTGCGATGCGATTGCGCGCCGCAAGCGAGCCCTGGGCATTGAAACGTGGTTCCTTACCGGCACCGACGAACACGGGCAGAAGATTGAGCGCAGCGCCAAGCTGGCCGGCTGCACGCCACAGGAATTTGCAACGCGCATTGCGGGCGAGTTCCGTGGGTTGTGGGACAAACTGGGGCTCACTTACGACGACTTTATCCGGACGACTGAGCCGCGCCATATTCGCGGTGTGCAACATTTGTTTGCCGAGTTGCGCGATCGCGGTTTCATCTACAAGGGATCGTACGCGGGACAGTATTGCGTTTTCGATGAAGCGTTCGTTGATGGGCCTCAGGGGACTCTTTGCCCAGACTGTGGGCGCCTGACCGAAACCGTGAGCGAGGAGAACTACTTCTTCAAGCTCTCGGCTTTTGAAAAAAAGCTGCTTGAGTTTTACGAAGCGAATCCGGGGTTCATGGGGCCGGAGTCGACGCGGCGCGAGGTGATCAGCTTTGTGCGCAGCGGGCTGAAGGATCTTTCCGTCAGCCGCACCACGTTTGAGTGGGGTATTCCGGTGCCGGGCGATGAAAAACATGTGGTGTATGTGTGGCTGGACGCGCTGGCCAATTACATTACGGCTCTCGGCTACGGCTCGGAAAACCTTCAGGACCAGGAGAAATTCAAGAAATTCTGGCCGGCGGACGTTCACCTCATCGGCAAGGAGATCAGCCGCTTCCATTGCGTGTACTGGCCTGCATTCCTGATGGCCGCAGGTATTGAGCCGCCGCGCTCAGTTCGCGCCAATGGCTGGCTGATGTTTGACCAGAACAAAATGTCAAAGTCGCGTGGCAACATTGTGCGCGCCGAGACGGTTCAAGCTGTGCTGGGTGCGGACGCGCTGCGGTATTTTCTGCTGCGCGAAATTCCGTTTGGCCAGGATGGCAACTTTACTTTTGAAGCGCTGGTGCAGCGGTTTAACGGGGATCTCGCCAACGGCTACGGCAACCTGGTGAGCCGCGTAGTGAACATGGTGTACAAATTCTTTGGCGGAGTGGTGCCTGAGGCGGGCGCTGAAACTCCTGCGGAGGGCAACCTTCGTGAGAGCGTTTCGAGTGCGATCAATGCATTCGGGCCGGCCTTCGACGAGATGAATTTTTCTGATGCGCTAAAGGGCCTGTGGGCGGTTGTCGCGGAGACAGACGGATACCTGACTGCGAATGCGCCGTGGAAGAAGCCTGCCGATCGCTCTGAGGCTGATCATGTGGCGCTGCAGGCGCGGGTGCTCGCTACGGCGGCCGAATCCATTCGCGTAATTACGGCGCTTGCGTATCCCATATTGCCTGAGGCCGCATCAAAAGTG
>Ga0206821_10018_pt2 | contig 39435 bp, 34 predicted proteins | sample Alteio_BWOrgCont_85_FD_152860 | JGI IMG/M metagenome (GOLD analysis project Ga0206821, IMG submission 152860) | Enriched cells from forest soil in Barre Woods Harvard Forest LTER site, Petersham, Massachusetts, United States -... | ecosystem: Environmental > Terrestrial > Soil > Temperate forest >...
GTTATCGCCTGGTGGATATGACGCGAACTTTCGCGCGCGAAAAGCTGCTGGAGGCCTGCGATGCGGATCGGGCCGCGCGCACTCACGCAGAGTATTTTCGGGACTTTCTGAACGATATCTCGGTCAAATCCAGCGGTCTCCAAAGCGACGGCCGTTTTCTTTCGCTAGCAGACCAGGTCTCCAATGTTCGAGCGGCGTTGGATTGGAGTTTTTCCGGACATGGAGATGTTACGGTCGGCGTTGCGCTGGCTGCCTCGGCGACCCAATTTTTCCTGGGGCTTTCGTTGCTGACAGAATGCCAGCGCTGGACGCAGCAAGCGGTGACCATGCTCGGCGCGACGACGATTGGCGGACGCCAGGAGATGGAGCTGCAGGCCGCGCTTGGCGTGTCCGTCATGTTCATGCAGAGCAATACAGAAGCCGTGCGATCCGCGCTCACCCTGAGCCTGCAACTGGCTGATGAACTCGGCGACCACTATTGGCAGTTGTGGATGATTCAGCTGTTTCAAATCTACTTCACTCGGACCGGAGATCTTCAAGGCTCATTAGATGCGGGAACGCGGGCTGAAGCCATTGCCAGGATTCTCAACGATCCTTCCAGTATGATCTATGTCGAGTGGGCGCTGGGGGTCGCGCATCATATGATCGGCAACCAGCAAAGGGCGGTCGAGCTTTGCGAGACCGCCATGTTGCAGAACCCGACCTCGCAGCGATCCTATACTCTGCATATGGGCTTCGATAACCGCACTTTCGCGCTATTTACTCTCTCGCGGGCGCTCTGGCTTACCGGCCGTCCAGACAGCGCCGTTGCGACGGCGAGATATACGATCAGCGAAGCCGAGCGCGTACAGCAACCGTTGAGCCTAAGTCTGGCGTTGCTTTTTACGATCCCGATCTTTCTCTGGATCGGAGATTGGGCCAATGCCGCCCCTTTGATCGATAGGCTCATCGACCACACCGGGAAGCACGCTCTGGGACCCCATCATGCCGTGGGCATAGGTTTTAAAGGGGAACTGCTGATAAGGCGAGGTGAGCTTGACGACGGGATCGATCATCTTGCGCGAAGCCAGGCGACGCTGAGAGCGACCCGCTATCGCTTGATGACAACCGTGTTTGGAACCACGCAGGCTGAGTCACGCGCCCAGCTTGGTCAATTCGATGACGCGATCCGTATCATCAACGAATGCATCGCACAGATGAACGATCGCGGCGAATCCTTCGATCTTCCCGAGATGCTGCGGGTAAAGGGGGACATTCTAAGATCATTGGGCCGCCCCGACGAAGCCGAGACCTGGTTTCGACAATCCCTGGAGGTTTCGCGCAGACAATGCGCGCTTGGATGGGAGTTGCGCGCCGCGGTCGCTCTGGGTCGCCTATGGCGGGAAAAGGGACGGGGAGGGGAGGCGCGCGCGTTGATCGAACCACTTTACCGCAGATACGACGAAGGCCTTGCAAGCATGGATCTCGTGGCGGCGAAGATGCTTCTGGATTCTCTAAATATGTAGTGTTGTCAAATAGATAGTGCGACGAAATTGTCTCGCAGTTCCTCACAACTTCTAACAAGCCAGCCAGCAAATTGATCGCCATGCTGACGCCGAGTTGTGAGGGAATTGGCCAGACATGACACTCCTCGATGTCGCGATTGAAGCCAGCGGAGGCTTGACGAAATGGGAGAGACTGAAGCGGTTTACGCTCCAACTGTCGGTCGCCGGCGACCTCGTTGTTCGTGCGAACCGATCAGCTCAATTCAAAGACCTTGTCGCGGAGGGGTCGACTCGCAGCCAACTCGTTCGGTTGACGGGATTTGCGGATGCAGGCGTTTGTGGCGTCTATCAGCCCGATCGGGTCGACATCGAAGATGCGGGCGGCAATGTCGTACGCACGAGGCGCGCCGCTCACGCAATGTTCCGACCTCTCGCGATTGATGGTCTCGTGGATGAGTTGCAACTCGTCTTCATGTGCGGTTCCTCCATTTGGCACGACCTGACATCGCCATTCGTACTCGCCCATCCCGACGCCACAACTGAGGAATTGACGCCCTGGTCCGAGCAGGGCCAGGTATGGCGGCGGATCCGAGCGATATTGCCGGAAAGCTTCGGCGCCCACGAGCAGACTATCTATTTTGACTCGGACGGTTTGCAGAGACGGATCGATCGCGACCTCTACGGTGTGAGAGTTGCGGACTACTCTTGGGCGCATCAGGAATTTGACGGAATCGTCGTTCCGACGCTGCGGCGGTCGCTAGGCCTTGCGGCGGACGGAACGGTCGCGGCCAAGCCTGCGCTGTTCGACGTAGAGATATTCGATGCAGAGTTTGAGTAGCGCGCGGTGGCCTCCGACATCGGGCGCCAAGGGGCCGGTGGCGACCCTACGCCTTGGTTTATCGAGATAGTTCCAAATCAAACCCCTCAACCCCAGGAGAGAACCATGGAAAGTCCTGCCAGGTCGCAACCGGCTGAATCCGTCGATATGAAATTCGAAGTCGCGATCATCCCTGTGTCTGACGTCGATCGCGCGAAGAGCTTTTATTTGACCCTCGGCTGGCGGCTCGACGCCGACTTCGTAAGGTCTGACGGATCGCGCGCGGTACAGCTAACTCCCCCGGGCTCGCCGAGCTCGATCCAGCTTGGCTCAAGTCCTTCGGCTCGCTTTTACCTGGTCGTGAATGACATCGACGCGGCTCGCGCCGATCTTGCGGCTCGCGGCGCCGACGTGAGCGAGGTTTTCCATCGGGGCGACAGCCGCGACAGCCGCGTTAGCGGCCCAGATCCGGAGCGGCGCAGTTATTTTTCGTTTGTTACGTTCAACGATCCGGACGGCAACAACTGGCTCGTTCAAGAGGTGACGCGACGACTGCCCGGGCGAATGAGCGCCGACACGGCGACGTTCTCCTCGCGAGCCGACCTCGCGGCCGCGCTTCGGCGTGCCGCGGCCGCCCATGGCGAACATGAGGCCCGTATCGGACAGCGCGATACGGAGTGGCGCCACTGGTACGCGGATCACATGATCGGCGAGCAAAGTGGCGCAAAGCAGCCCTTGTAGGCGTGGCTCCGCCGGACACTCCTATCGGTATCGCCTCGGCTTGGCGCCCGGCGATCCACAATATGCGGATGTCGAGGCGAAACTCGCGGCGCTACCGGTCGTCGGCGCCAGTCGCGCGGGACAGTATCCAGTCGTCAACAGTTAGGAGGAGGTCATGAGAAGGATAGCATGGGTCGCAGCGGCGGTCACGGCGCTCGCCGGCGGCGCCGCTTATATGGAGGCCGCATCCGGGCAGTCCAATGGAGAGGCCGCGCCGATCTACGGAATCAAAATCCCGGACGCATATCGTGACTGGCGCTTGATTTCGGTCAAACGCCTGACGGGCAAGCAACTGACAGGCGATGGCGGCGCGCTCAGGCAGTTGCGCGCCGAATTGGGCAACGATCTTGCGATCCAAGCCTATCGCGACGGGACTCGGCCGTTCCCGGATGGCGCGATTATCGCGGCGCTGCACTGGAATGAAGACTCGTCGGATACGGACAACCAAGCCTTGGCTGCAGGCTTTCCCGGCCTCGGCCTTGCCTCGTCTTTTGCTGGGTCCGCCATGAACGTTCAATTCATGGTCAAAGACTCGAAAAAATACGCTGCGTCCGGCGGCTGGGGATTCGCCGACTTCACGAACGGCAAACCCGGCAATGAGGCGTTGCATGCAAAGTGCTTCTCCTGTCACCAGCCAGCCAAAGACCGTGACTACGTTTTCACCCACTATGCACCTACGCCCTGAACTGAACGTGTCATGCGCCCTACGGGACAACTAAGGCACGTAGCAAGCGGTGGCGTCGCAACGGTACGATCTCAAAGACAAGCGCCATGGGCCGCGACTCGGGCGCCACGGGGACATAGTCGGATCGTGGCGCCTGAGCCCTTAGCCAACTTTTGGGCCTGCGCAGGTCGATCCAGACATGCGCTCTGGCCGGAGATCCCCTGCGAGGCTTTCCGACTCATCAGGACTGACATTCGCGCGATGGTTCATCAGGCGGCCCGCCCCCCATGGAATCGCGTCCCCCTGCTGTCTCACACGACGCAATGCTTCGCGACGCGAGTTTTGTCGAAGCAATTTCATTTCGCGTCCATGTCGCGTGGACTAGCCGGGAATCTTGGGGAACGGTGTCAGGAAATACGATGCATTCCTTGAAACACGAAAAAGCGCAGCCGCGACAAACGGCAATAGACTTAACTGTATGAAATATATAAAAGAAAAGTGGTAGCGGGGGCCGGATTTGAACCGGCGACCTCCGGATTATGATTCCGCTCTCAGAGATTGATATAGCTGATATATTTTAATCTATGTCGCGTTTATGTCGCGTATTCCCAAAAGCGAGCGCTCAGCGTCCGCCAATTCGGAGCCGTCGTCACTCCTTGGGAACAGATGGCCATAGACGTCCATTGTCATTACGATGGAAGAATGGCCTAGGCGCTCCTGTACAGCTTTCGCAGGCAGTTCGAGGCCGCCGTCGACGCGACGATTGATGCACCAACTCGCGTAAAAATGCCGGAGCGCGTGGAGACCCGTATATTTGGCCCCGACGATCGGCCTCCTGTCCGCGTCATTCTTTCCTGCCTTCTTGGTGACACGGGCGGCGATCTGCAACGGAACAAATCCGCGATTGACAATGTTGGCGTGGTTCTCAAGCTCGCCGGCGCCGTTGGGAAACACGTAGACTAGGTCGCCGGGCCCGTCAGGTTTGTCGGTCGTCTGGCGCCGTGGACAGGCGATCTTCCATTCGCGTAGCGTGTTCAGGACAAGCGGCGGCAGTGGGACGCTGCGCTCACCCGAATCAGACTTCGGCGCCCCGATCTTATTGAACCGATCGGCTCGCTGGCGGACGCTGATCTGCCCGCGTTCGAAGTCGACGTCTTCCCAGCGCAGGCCGCGAAGTTCCGAAGAACGAAGGCCAGTGAATATCGCCGTCAGCAAGATAGGACGCCAGCGACCCGCCAGCGCACCCACAACGGCCCTAATTTCCTCGCGTGTCGGAATGTCTGTGCCAATCTTGAGCTTGCCCCTTTGTCGCTTCTCCGCCCGCCGCTCGGCACCGCGCTTTCGCTTCGCCCTAAGATCGCGGACGACATTGCGGGAGATCAGGCCGCGCTCTTGGGCGTCGCTGATCAGCGACGAAAGACTCGTCCGAATTTTCTTGACCATCGCCGGCGATCGCGGCTTGGGCTCTCCGTCCTTGTTAGGCACGTCGCCGCGAGCGAGTTTGTCCTCAAACTCTCGCACCATTGGCGCGCTGAGTTGTGACAGCTTGAGCGTGCCGAGGTAGGGGCTAATGTGCAGGTTCAAATGCTGACGGTATGCCTCAACAGTCGATCTCTCGAGACCGTTCCTTTCGGCCATCGCTATCCAGAATTCGCCGGCCTTCGCTATCGTGATGCTAGCGCTGTCAGCGGTGTGGACTCCCTCGCGAACCTCGACGCTTGCTGCGGCAGCGTAAGCGGCCGCATCCTTCTTCTTCTCGAAGGATTTGAGCCGTCGCTTGCCGCCTTCAACCTTGTCGACATAATCGACAACCCATGCCTCTTTCTCGATGCCCTTCGAAGTTGTCCAGACGCGTTTTCGAACCGACATCGCTACGTTCCAAACAAATAAAATTCCTATGGTTCGCATTATGTCGCATATAATCCGATAGTCAACGAGTGTTGAGGTTTTGAGGTTGAAGGTAGACAGCTGCTCTTCATGCGCGCCGCTGGAGCAGGCTGGCGTCGGCGCGTCGCACAAGCGTGCGCGTCGACGTATCGCGCGTTCGCCTACTGCTCGACGTCTAGCATTGTGCGAGGCGGGGGAGGTGGCGGCGGTCGGCATGCTCCCATTGCGCGCCGACACTGCCAAGCGAGTCCACCAAGTCGATGCTCGTTGCGGAAGTTGACATAAATTCTTGCGTCCTCTATACTTTCGATAAGATAAGCTTGGAAAGCAAAGCCTCGTGGTTTCGATTTCAGCGAAGCAAATTGCTGAGAAATTGGCTGCAACGCCGTCCGAGTTGCCTTCCGCAATGGAGCGGGTCAGGCATTGGACGCGGGAAGGCCTGCTGCCCGTTCTGGGCGATCGCTATCCGGGAACGGGCCGGAAAAGACTTTATCCCGGCGAGGCCCTCACGACAGCGCGCATTCTAAATGCGCTCGCTGAATATGGTATCGGAATCGGCTCGACGACGAGGCACCCGTTTTTGACAGCGTTCGCGCTGGCAACAGAAGCGGCAACGAAAATCGAGGAAGAACGAAAGTTGAGCAAGAAAAAGTCCGGCGTCGCCTATTATTTGTCGATTAGCAGCGTTGGCCCGTCGCAACTCGTCGATGTTCATCCGCTCAAAGAAGGCGAGGGGCTGCCGATCAGCAAGACTGCTATTTCCACAATTGTGATCAACCTGACAGCGCTTCTGCAATAAATTTTGCCCGACAAAGTGATCACGTCCCTTATACATTACAAGTGATCCGATGCATGCTTCAGAACCAGTAACACTTCGCGACGATATCGTCCGCGGCGCCTCTGCGATCGCAGCAGAGATCGGGGTAACGCGCCGGAAAGCGTTTTACCTTCTCGAAAACAAAAGACTGCCTGCGGCGAAAGAGCAGGGCGTTTGGATTTCCAGTCGAAGCGCGCTGCGGCGGCATTACGCAGATCTGATCAATGGCGCATTGGAATGAGAAACCTCTGATGGGAACCAACGGGCGCGCACAATCGCGAGTAAATATGTGAAGCGAGGCAGCACCCAGTAGAAACATATGGTCATGGCAGTCACCGGCAACGAAGCAACCACTCACAATTTTGAAACCGTCGCCCAGGCGAATAAACTCAACGCCAAACGCAGCGACGCGCTGAAACTGCCTGCGCCAAACATCTCAAAGGCCTTGGATGATTGCGCATGGCCCAAGGATCCATGCGGCAAGCCCATTTGTGCAGTTTGCGCCCGCGCCTATCGGATTCAGATTTTCGAACAAGTGCGCGACATTGCCGAAACGCTCGAAGGAAAAGCGGAAATCGCGACGGTCTATCTTGGCGCAATCGAAGCAGGGTCGCTCGTCAAGGTGAAGATCGCAAGCGCCCATAAGAAACTGAGGCGCCGCCTAAACGCTAGCGGCTTTGGATCAGCCATCCTCATTGGCGGAACTGAGGTCGCGTGGATTCAGGATTCAGGGCATTGGGCGCTGCACGTTCATCTACTTGCGTTAGATGTCCCCAACGGTGCCTGGGACCAGCTAGCGGCGTCGCTGAAAAAGAACGCGCCGCCATTCCCGGTGGAGCGGCAGGATCTCGAAGATCCTGGGGAGCAGCTATCTTATCTGACCAAGTTTTTCACCTTTCATCGTCCCGGCAAGGGAAATGCCGCTGGACACGCTCGCGCCATGCCCTTACCGCAAAAGCGCTTATTCGAACTGGCGCGCTGGTGGGACGAGTATCGCTTCCAAGATTTCGCGCTCCTCTACAACGCTCGACGTGTTCATGGTCAGATTCTCGTACGCAATGACGATGGTACGCGGCGATCGCGCAAATGACCACTATTGCATCTATTCGACTTGTCTCGCCTACACGCCTACGCGCCTACCTCGCCGATCGAGGAGGGGAGGGTCGACGCCGGCGGTCGTGCCTGTGGGCAGCCGGAGTGTTATCTGAAGCTTCGTCATTTTCACGCAAATTCGGCTCTTTTTCCCTCAAAAACAGACCTGTTTTCATCGCTTCAATCTTTTTGGCGAGGACAGATTCCTTTCCTCGACACCCCATTCTCAGTCATTCGATGCAAACCCGTCGCCCTGACGTAGGCGCCACGTCTGCACAGTCAATATCCAAGCAAATGGAGACATGAATGGCTGAAAAGCCTGTCAAAGCGACGAAATCGATGGATACCAACAAAGAAGTCCTGCGCCATACAACGAGAATAAAGATTCTCGGCATCGGCGCGAATAAAAATAATGACCCGTATCTCAAAGTTAGCGCGGACAACAATATTGCGATTTTGAATGTCGATGCGTTGGACCAGGGGAGGGAATGGAGGACTCTGGCTCGCGTCGGTGCTCCGCTGTTGACGGCTGCCGCGAAGAACGAATTCCGGGCGCGCGCCCAAGAGGCCGTGAACAACGCAGCGGGCAAGATGTCTTTCCAGGTCGCGACGCAGATCGGATTTCACGGTGATGCATTCGTGCTGCCCGACGGCATCATGCCGAGGACGGCCAACGTCGAGCTATGTCTTGATAGTCAGTTTGCCGACTATCATCGGAAGTTCCACTGCGCTGGGTCCCTCGAAGGATGGCAGGAAATCGCGGACCTTTGCCGCGGCAACAGCCGTGCTTTGCTCTGCCTTGGTCTGGCCTGCTCCGGGCCGACATGTGCAGCTGTTGGATATGAACCTCCGGGCGTTCAACTGACGGGTCGAGGAGGTGGGGGAAAGAGCACCCTCGGAGTCATGGTCACATCCTTGCTCGGAGGCGACTCCGATCTCAAAGGTCCCGGCTTTGGCGTCAGTTGGAATAGCAAAATGGACAAATTGGAGGTCGTTGCCGCGGCGTTCAACAACACCATCCTCTTTCTCGACGATACGTCGAACGCCGCGGCGGATCGACTTCTTGCGATCATGAAAATCATCGAAGGGCAGGGCAAGGGTCGCTATACCGAACTTTATCGCTTGATTTGGCTCACGCCGCTCTTGAGCACCTCCAATGCCTCGGTCGTAGGCATCCTTGGAACACGCGCGGCAGATCAGTTGGAGGTCTATGTCGACCGTCTTCTAGATATTCCGGCGCCTGAGGGTTACGATCGTTTCTTCGAGGACCTGCACGGCAGCGCCAATCTCGTTGACTTCAGGACGCGAGTCCGGAAAATGGTCGCCGCTAATCATGGATATGCCGGTCGCAAGTTCATTTCATGGCTCGTGATGCAACGCGCGAAAGATTCGAAGAAGCTTTTAGCCTTCGTCGAACGACGTGTGGCCGAGTACCAAATCGCGGCGAACGGCATCAAGGCGATGGAACGCGACCTGGCGCGCGCTTGTCATCGCTTTGGTACAATATATGCCTCAAGCTGCCTCGCTATCGAAGCCAGGATCCTACCCTTCACGCGCGCCGAGATGCTTGAGGCCGTCCTTTGCTGTCAGCGCGACCACGTCGCGTTCATTGATCGCGAGCGTGGATTGGGCGCTGCGGGCGCTCTTCGTCAGGTATCGGCGTGGCGGCCTATCCAGCCTGCCAATACTCCTCTTCAGCGACTGCAGCATTTCGTTGACGAAAATGAGAGGAGACTCATCGATCTTCGTTTAAATAAAGGCGTGCCTTCTGCCATCCACCCCGATGAGGATGCGCCCGGATACATTGCCAGTTATAGAGGGCACAAGGAGCTTTGGTTCACGAACGAAAGGTTTGAGGAAATTGTCGGAGGAAAGAACAACGCTGATTCCTTGAAAAAGAGGCTTCTCGAGCTCGAGCAGATCGCGACCGAGGCGCGGGACGATGGGCGCGGCTATGTCGTAAAGCGCAATATTTCGGGTCCCGGGCGTCAATACGTCGTTGCGCTGCGCCCCGGGAAAAAATCTCGCCCCCATCCTTCGAAGGTAGAAAAGCCTTCCTCGAATTAGCCTTTTTGTCGCGATGGTCACCGTCAGGAGTAGAGCAAATCGATTTCCAGCTCTCCATCGAAGATCGACCCGTCGGAACCCAAGCCGCCGAGAAGGGCGGAGTCAATGCTCGTGAGGGCGCTTTCGAGGTGCGGCTCTGTCTGGCGAATGCGCCGATCTCCCGATTCGCGAGATATCATCACATCGCCATGTCGCTCAAGGTCGCTCCACAAGTTGTTGAGCGTTCTCTCGCATTTCGTAGGCGCCGCGGTAAGCCGAGGCAGAACATATCGATGGAATCTTACGCCTGATGTAAAGCCAGGTTTGCTCGTGTGAGCTCCTTATTGAGGAAGTGGTTGCTCCGGATCGTCATTTGCAAAGCGTTGCAAGCCTCGGCGGCGCAATTTCGTCGACGATCATATCCGCTCATGGGCGCGATTTGCGCGCCACTCGCACGGTCGGAATATCAAACGCCCTGATTTCCGCTAGCCAAGAGCCGCAACCAGCGCACGCCACGTCGGCGTCCTCGTTCCAGCCGCCATGAGGCGGCCCCTGCTGAAACGTGACGTGATTGAGCTCCCCGCAATTGCTGCGAAGAAACGTTTTTCCTGATTTTCGAGATCATTCATTGCGCCTCCGAATTTAAGGCGCACGAGACCATCGGCGGAAGAGTAGATCACTGATTGTCGTCCCCGACTTGGACGCGCTTGCTGACCACCCGCGTGAAGGCGCTCTCCTTCGTAGGCGAGGTGATTTCGATGGATACCGTCGCCCTCTTTGCTCCAAGAATTTTCGCGATATCGCTCTCCGCCATCTCTACGGCGAGGGTCGTCGTCAAATCAATCCTCTTCGAGATGGGCTTCCCCCGCTCGGCAATACCGCCGTCGCGAGTGTTCGTTGGGTTCGTAGAGCCGCCGTGCATGGCGGGCGCATTGTCATCCTCCTCGGTGTTCGTCTCATCGCCGGGTTCGCCCCAGGCGTTGCCAGCTTCTTCGCCACCTTCCTGTTCGGGCAATTGGGATTCGAGTCCGCGGTCGACATCTTCGTCGTCCGCGGTACGCGGGAAAATCGGGAATAGCTCCCAATCGCCGGCCTCGTCTTCGGTGCGATCGAAGACATCAGCATCCTCGCGCACAATTTCCTCGTAGACGGCCGTTATGCCGCCGCGGTCTTTGATCAACGCCATCATTTCATCCACGTTACACGCCTCGTCGAAGAAATGCTGCAGGACACGGGCGGCCTTCCCGACAACCTTGCGTGCCTTCGAGGTTCTCGCATCCGTAGCGTAGTACAAGACCCACTTTGCGATGTACGTTTCATCGTCGTAAGCCTTGGGCTTTTGCTGATTGGTGTCGAAAAAGGCATCGGCGATGAAGACAGCCCAATCCGAATTGCGACGCGTAAAATCACAACATGACGTGTAAACGAGCGCCAGAAACTCGTATTTCTGTTTCGTTTGATCGACTATGAACGCTTTGGCGGTTTGATTGATTTGACCGAACATCGCGCGCGCTTGATTTGCTCTCCCGATCGCGTCGAGACTGTCGTCGGTCTCAGGCTGCGATTTCGAACTGACGCTATGCTTGTTGCTCATTGACTCCTCACTGAAATTGAAAAATGTCGCTTGGAGCGAACTTTGCGGGGTAGTGCGTTTGGACAGCGATCGCGGCGAGCCGTCGCATGCGCGACGCTATGGCGCGCATAGCCACGCCCTGAATTCGTAAGGTATAAGGGACGGTATAACGTATGTCAAGCGCCGGGCCAGCTCGAGGGCCGGGGTTCAACAATCGCAATTTAGCTAATTGCTCTCGGCGACGGCAAAGGCGCTATCCACGTCAAGCCCCGTCTTGGATTCTGAAGTTGACAAATCACCGATCCTGCAGGCCCAGCTTCATTCCTGGCTCGACGCCCGCGCGGCGGATTACCGCCCGAGCCTTCGGTCCCGGCATGGTGCATTCGTGTTCGCCAAAATCCTCAGCTTCCGGCCAAAAGCATTCATCGAGGTATTCGGCGAGTTCGCTGACCGCATCCCAGATCGCCTCATTATCGAGGGCAAGTTGCGCGCGCCGCCAGACCATTTCTTGATACGCAGTCCCATCTTGACCGATCTCGTCCATCATGCAGGCCACAACGTAGATGTGTTGATGATCCTGCGCGCTTCCAGCATATGTCCGCATACGCGCATCGCTGGAAAGGCAAAATTTTCGTTCGGCGGCCGCGCCAGCTGCGAGCGTGACCCCGTGGACGACCAATGTGTCGTGCGGCTCCTTTCGGCGAAGAAACCGCAAAACCTGCGCGTTGAACTGACGCCTGGGAAAGCAGATGCCAGAATACGCAATCGCCGGCCTATCTCCGGCTTCCACAATTGACGTACGCAGTGCCAGCCGCGATAGCCCAGCGCCAAGTGCGAACTGAAGCACGGCATGTCCTGCCTCGTGGTAGGCCACCACTCGGCGCTCCTCAAAATGGTCGAAACCGTCTGTTGTTTGCAACCCGTTGTTCGGTGCAAAGGCAAACATGCCCCTCTGATAGTCGCAAAACAGATCGGGCTCGTCCATCATTCACGCCCCAGATATACGCCACGGAAGTCTTTTTTCGTCGGAGCAAAGGCTCAGAAAGTCAAGCCGGTTCGTCGCGCACCGAATGCGACGCCGGCCCCGAGTGGCCGCATTTCCTGCGCATGAAGGTCAACGCCGCCAGACGGAGTAAGTCAGATATCGGAAGCCAGAAGCTAGATTGCATCGAAGCCCAGCTGCGACGACCCAGCCAACGTTATATTTGAATCAGGCGGGACTTCGGTTCGCGAACGCCGCAGAACGTGAAAGCAAAGCAGAGGGAACTTTGCGCCTACTGGGTAAACCGGTCGCGCCGTCGAAAATAGGATTGCGGTTGCTAGGACCAGCGAAAGCGATAGTGTAAAGGTGGTCATCCACACTGTCCAGATTCACTTCAAGCGTCGCTAAGAGACAATCGGATAAGCAGATCCGCGTTTGCGCAGACGCGCGCGTCCGAGCGGAGCGCAGATGGCTCGGAGTGTAGACAGCGACGGTTCCGCGTCCGTAGGTGGGAAGACTCTTGGCCAAGCGATCACCTGCCATTCGTCGCGATCTCCGTCGGAGCTTAGGACTCAAATTTCAGTGGCGCCTTTGCTTATGCCTTTCCGAGCGAGATCTTGGAGGAGTGCGACCAACCCAGTCTCTTCGACGAGCTGGGCTGCAGCCTGCTGCTAGGGACTCGCCTCTCGCGCTGGCTTGGGCGATCCGGAGGGTTGGTGGCGCCTCGCGCTCTTCAACGACGGTACCGTTGAAGCCTTGATCGAAGTCGGTTTCGCCGACGGCGTCGAATAGAGGAGGCGATCATGATGCAGCTGATCACAGCGGATCACTACGGACCGACATGGCGATTGCGATAACGATGGCGGCGAACCCGCCCGACGCCGCGATATAGGCGCCCTCCACGAAGATATCGCGCGCGTAGGCGTCGTAAGCGAACCACTACCAGAAAAAGGCTGTGGGCTGATAAACCGAGAAACCGAGAAGCTCGAACCAGGGTCGGCCGAGCTGCGGCTGGAAGGCCAGACGCCAGGCGACCCATTCCGTCGCGCCCCAGACGAAGGCGAGAATAACAGCGCTGACGAGGAAAAGCTGGCTCCAGAGGATCTTGGTCGGGTTCATGGTGGCGCGAGATCAGTCGCGTTTGGTCGACGGAGAGCAAGCCCGAATCTTCGGCGGGAGAGAGTTAGGCCGTTGCGGGCTATGAATCGGAGGGAGTCGGTTCGCGGATGATTCGATGCGGCCGATACGTCAATCTCCTCGCTCCGCTAATATTGCCCGCGCCCTCGCCTTATCGCGCTTCACCTCCGCGACCATAGCCTCGAGACTATCGAACTTCCTCTCGCCGCGAATGCGTCTGACGAAGGCGACTTCCATCGTACGGCCGTAAAGATCGCCGTCGAAGTCGAACAGGAACGTCTCCAGCAGCGGCGGGTTGTGATCGATGGTTGGGTGCGTGCCGAAACTGACGACTCCGTCGTAGCGCGCGTCGTCCACAAAAACCTCGACGGCATAGATGCCAAAAGCCAGCCGGTTCGAGGGCTCCAGCGCGATATTGGCGGTCGGCATGCCCAACGTGCGGCCGAGCTTCTGACCGGGGATCACCGCGCCGGCGACCGCATAGTCGCGGCCCAAAAAGCGGGCCGCGGCCTCGACGTCGCCCGCCTCAAGCGCCCTGCGGATCGCCGTCGAGGAAATGGCCTCCGCGCCGGCTGCTTCCGGCGCCTCGATCTTGCCGATCACGTCGACGCGAAACCCGTATCTTCCGCCCGCCTCTTTCAGGAAAACGGGCGACCCCGCGCGGCCCTTGCCGAAATGGAAATCCCAGCCGATAACGACGGCGGCTACGCCCAACCGTTGAACCAGCACATCGTGCACGAATTCTTCCGCCGAAAGGGCCGCGAGCGTCGCGTTGAACGACAGGATGACGGCGCCGTCGAGGCCGAATTCCTCCAACGCGCGCGCTTTGGCCGCTTTCGGCGTCAGGCGAAACACCACGGGCTTGCCGGCGAAGAAATCGGCCGGATGCGGCTCGAATGTCAAGACCGCGCTGTGCGCGTCGAGTTCGGCGGCGAGCCGCTTCGTTCGATCGATCACCGCCCGGTGGCCAAGATGCACGCCGTCGAAATTGCCGATCGCGAAAACCGCGCGTTCGAGCCCGGCCGGCGGCGCCTTTGGATCGACGGTGATAACGAAGCTTTTTGGTTTCATCAGCTGCGGTACCCGGCGTTCGCCTTGGCTATCACGAGGCGGATAGAAGCGGACGGAAACCGGCGCGGGACCACGTGACGTTCATGAACAAAGGCGTCGGCGCTATAAATCTCACGAATAAGCGCAACGTATCTCCAGTGTCTGCAGCTGCTGGTTTTTTTAACCAAACAGTTCCCCACGTCCGTTGAGATCAAATCGATGCCGACGCTACGACAGTCACATTTTGCACTTACCGCCGGGCACTCCGGCGAAACCAAGCCAGAAGCCCCCTCGGCCTCGGCAGCCGGTCAGGATTTGCCGTAAGCACCCTGATAGCTGCCCTCGCGGATCGTTTTCAGCATATCTTCTTCACGCGCGACCTGGGCTTGAACGGCTTCGAGAAGACTTAAGGCCCTCGCCGCTGGAAAGGATACTATGCCGTCCTCGTCGCCGACAACGAAGTCGCCAGGCAAAATCACGCTGCCGCCGACAGACACCGGAACGTTTATTTCACCGGGGCCGTTCTTGTAGGGCCCGCGATGGATTACCGTGCGCGCGAAGCAGGGAAAGTCAGACGAAGCGAAAGCCGCCAGATCGCGGATCGCGCCGTCGATCACGTAGCCTTCGGCCTTCCGCCACTGTGCGATGGTCATCATGATCTCACCGACGAGCGCGCGGGTTTCGTCGCCGCCGCCATCGACCACGATGACGTCGCCCGGTCCGACCATCTCGAGCGCGTGGTGGATTGCGAGATTGTCGCCCGGTCGTGTGCGCACGGTAAAGGCCGTGCCAACAAGCTTGCCACCGCGATGAAACGGTCGTAGCCCGACCGATCCCGCCAGCCGGCCGAGGTTATCTGAGATCACGGAGGTCGGCGCGCTCCGGAAGCCCTCGATCAAGCTGGTTGGAGGCTTCGGCACGGAACCCTCGGCAATGGTGATGGTCATGCGATCTGATCCTTCGATTGCTCAGTCTGCGTGCGCTTGCTCAGCGGAGCGACGTGAACATCGACGTCGTCGCACGCCACCGCGTCGGGCTGCTCGCCGGAGAGGGCTTCATCAAGCATCGCGGATTGCCCTGGCGAGGATTGGCGTAGCGTGTCGGCTGATTGTTCAGGAAAACCTTGCTCCTTGCGTCTGCGGCGAGGCCCATCCAGCGAGGTTGGACGGTTACCAGCCCTCCAGCACGATTTTGCCCCGTGACGTGCCGCTCTCCAGCAACGCATGAGCGCGCTTGAGGTTGGTTGCATTGATGGCGCCGAAGGTTTGGTCAAGAGTGGTGCGCAGCACGCCCTTGTCGATGAGATCCCCGACATCGTCTAGCAGACGATTCTGCGCGATCATGTCCGGCGTCTGGAACGTGGAGCGCGTGAACATCAACTCCCAGTGCACCGACACCGCCTTGCCCTTGAACACGGCTACGTTGAATTCCGCCGGATCGTCGATCAACCCAAACTTGCCCTGCGGTGCAATGATGTCGGCGATGCTTTTATAGTGCTGATCGGTGAAGGTGAGGCTGGCAACGAGACCGACCGGCGGCAGCTTCAGCGCTTCGATTTGCTCCTTCATCGACTTTGAATGATCGATCACGGCGTGGGCGCCCAGATCGAGGCACCACTTTTGCGATTCAGGGCGTGTTGCGGTAGCAATTACGGTGAGTCCGGTCAGACGGCGTGCGAGCTGGATCAGGATCGAACCGACGCCGCCGGCCCCTCCCGTGATGAGGAGCGTGCGCGGGTCGTGCTTGCCAGGAACTGCGCCGAGCCGGTCGAATAGCAATTCCCAAGCAGTGATCGAGGTCAGTGGAAGTGCGGCGGCCTGCGCGAAGGACAGCGAGGCCGGCTTTTTGCCGACGATCCGTTCGTCTACGAGGTGAAACTCCGAATTCGTGCCTTGGCGCTGGATCGAGCCGGCATAGAACACCTCATCCCCCACCTTAAAAAGACCGACCTCCGGGCCGACTGCGTCGATTATGCCAGCCGCATCGAAGCCGAGGATCTTGTACTCGCCTTCCGGCGGTGCGGCACGCTTGCGCACCTTGTAATCAACCGGATTGACCGAGATCGCCTTCACCGCGACCCTGATGTCGCGCCCCACCGGCTCCGGCTTGGCAATTTCGAAATCGACCAGCGATCCCGTTGCTTCGATAGGCAGTGACTTTTGGTATCCGACGGCTCTCATAACTTCTCCCAACATTATCTTCTGCCCTGAGTGTTGGCACGGTTCCATCCACGATACTGATCGCCGAATCCCTCGGACCCCGATGCCGTCACCGCGACGGTATCTTCAAGTTTGATGTAGCCTTTTGTTGGATGCTTAATTGCTGTTTCGATTGAGATCACCATTCCGGACTCCAGAGGGCGATCTTCATCGTGCCCCTGGTAAGGTACGGGACCGGTGCTAGTCAGGCGCGGACCTTCATGGCTGACGAGTCCCATGCCATGAGCCAGAAATTCCATGTAAGGCTTATGCTGTGACTTGTCGACGATCTCATTTGCGAGAGTGAAGATGTCCCCGCCTCGCGCTCCCGCCTTGATCGGCTTGCGCGCCTCGGATTGAATGTGATCGATCACGCCAAGTAGGTCGCCCAGTTCAGCGTCAGGTTCGCCGAGAATTCCCATCCGACAGAGGTCACCAATATAGCCGTGATAGTTGCCGGCCGAGTCCAACGATATGACGTCACCAGCTTGCAGCCTTTGGTCAGAGGGCGCCCGATTGAGGTCTCGACCTGCCGTGATGAGACAATATTCGAATTTCAGACCACGATTGACTTCCTCGCGCCGCAGTTTTTCGACAAGATCGTGCTTGGTCATTCCGGGAGCAGCATACTCAAAAGCGGCTGCCATCGCCTGCACGACCCGCTCAGAGGACTCTCGTAGCAGGTTGAGCTCGTCAGGACTCTTGATAAGCCGTAGTCTCTCAAGCACAAAGTTTGCTTCCGCGATGCGGCAAGCTGGCAGGTCATCGTGCAACAATTGGCCGCCGTCCATGGGCAAAAAGGACCTTTCGACTCCGATGATGGAAGACGACCCACCAATCTTTTTGATGTGTCGAACTGCGAGTTGGACCGCGTCTGTGCTGCTCCACGTTGTGGTCTGCACCACCGGCGGCCAAAACTTTCCCAGGTTCTTCTCGAAAATCTCAAGGGCGGCGCCGAAATATGCCGAATTTTCGGGTCTACCTTTTTGATATACGAGCACTGGCAAGTAGCGGCTCTCTCCAACTGCATCCATGTAGTCGAAAAAGAAAAAGCGATATCCGCCAAGCAGATATTGTACGTTGTGCTTGGAAGTCACCATCAAGATATCGATCCCGGCATCATCCAGAAGCCTGTCCAAACGCGCCTCATCAAACGGCAAGGATTGATCGGCGAAAGTTTTCGGATCGCTCACTGGCAAATTCCCTGTTTCATCAACTCGATTGTCATTGGCTCAGTTGGCCGCTTTTCATAAGCCTCGTCGTTCTCAAAGCCGCGCTAATCCCTCGCGTTGGGGTAATACAGCCACGATGTAGGCCCCACACAGATGGCCTCCAGCAGCGCCGTCGCCGGCGCCAGGCCTTCAAAAGGCCGAGCGAAGGTCAAGAAGTCGGTTAGCCTTTCTCATAAAGCGCCTCCCAGAGGCGACGGAATGCCGTACGAGCGCGACCAATATACGAGGGGCCGCTCGGCACCCGATATGATCTCGTCAACGCGTCCGATTAATAGAACGTGCGAGGCGATGGGCCGCGCATCAACGAGTTCGCAGTCGAACGCCGCCACCACCCCTTCCAGATACCGTCGCGGTTCACCAGGCACACCCGCCCAGCGGGCTGCAGTAAGATCGTAGGGCCGCCCAGTCCGCGGTCTCCCCGAAAAGCGTTCGGAATGTTCCACCTGCTCGGCCGAGAGCACGTTGATCACGTAGTGGCGGTGTGTGGAGACTGCCTCGCAAAGAGGACTGCTTGCCTTGACCGAAACCAGCACCATCGGGGGATCGGCTGAAACCGAGATGAATGTACCCACGGTGAGCGCCAACCGGTGCTCGGGGGCGCCCGCCACGACCACAGCCACGCTCAGCGGCACACGGCTCATCGCGCTCACGAATTGGTCGCGCAGGAGGCCGGGGCGGGTGTTGGCCTGCGATACTGCAGAAGATGTCATGGCGGATGCTACCTTCGGCAAGGATACAAATGGTACCGTCATCACGGCGCCCGCTAGTGGCCGCTAAAGCGTCGGGTTGTCGATCGGCAGACCAAGCACAACACGCCCATGAGTTATTGCGCTCACATCCCAATTTTGGGTGATGTGCCGGTTCGCAGCGCTCATGTCGCAGAAATAGCGTGAGAGCGGATTGCGGTCATAGATCGCTCCTCCACCCGCGGCATCCCAAACGACGTTCACTGCGCGGGTCGAGAGCTGGCCGGCAAAAGTCGCTTCCGCCCGGCACCGCGCGCGCTCCTCGTCAGTGGGCAGACGGCCGAGTTCCAGAATCTCCGTGATCTGGTCGCACGCGCCATAGATGAGAAGACGCGCCGCTTGTATGCAGGCAAGCGCCTCGGCGACCTTCACATGTTGGGTGCTGAAATCGGTCACCGCCCGTGACGATGCGCGCGAGATGCGGCCGCGTACCTGGTCGAGATAGGTTTTCACCGCACCCTCTGCGATGCCGAGGGCAGTACTTCCTATAAAGACGCCGAACATACAATAGAGCGGAGCACGCAAATTGATCGGCTCACCGGGATAACGCGCTTCGCGTGCACGCATGGTTTCGATGGTTGTCGTGCGGTGCTCCGGCACGAACACCTCGTCCAATGAAACGTCGTGGCTGGCGGAGCCTTTCAAGCCCATAGCGTACCAAGTATCGAGAATCTGATAGTCGCTCTTCGGCACGAGGAAGTGCCGGTCTTCTTCCTGGCCATCCGGTCCGGGCGTGAAGGCGGTGAACAGCGCCCAGTCGGCAAGACTCACGCCGCTGACGAAGGGCCAGCGGCCCGACAGCACATAGCCGCCATCCACACGGCGTGCCCGCCCGATGTTCGGAATGAGGATCCCGGACAGCAATGCAGCTGGATTGTTCCGCCAGACGTCTTCCTGCGCCTCCAACGGCCACCGACACATCATGGAATTGTGAGAAATGTTCTGCACCACCGCCCAGGCGGTCGATCCACAGGCCTGCCCGAGAGCGGTCATAACGTCAACTGCCGCGCGAAACGGCGCGTCGGCTCCGCCAAAGCGAGCGGGCTGGAAGAGCCGATGGATGCCGGTTCGCTGGATGTCCTGGCGGGTCGCTTCCGGGGGCTGGCGCAGCGTCTCGGTCTCCGCCGCCCGCTCACGCAGCGCAGGCGCAAGCCCGCGGGCCCGCTCCACGAGTTCTTCGGGCGTTCCCACGCGTTCAATGGTCGGCATTTCTTCGTGGCTAAAGGCGGTTTGGGTTCTCAAGATAGCTCTCCCGTTGAAGACGATTTTTTTTAGAACATATGTTATGTAAAAGATTTATGCAAGTCTCTTAATCGATGCGCCGGTTCGCCTGCGGCGCCTCGATTGCGCAGGCGCGCAGAAGCGCTTATATAAAATGGACATTCGATGTGGGGACGAGATGCCAAAACTCGGGATGGAGGCGATCCGCCGGCGGCAAGTGATGGATGCGGTCATCCACATCCTATCGACCCAGGGTTGGCGCGACCTGACGATTAGAGAGGTGAGTGACGTCGCCGGCATTTCGTCGGGTGTCGTCACTCACTATTTCAGCAACAAGCGCGCCTTGACGCTGGACGCGATCAATGACGCCATTCTCCAATACGTCAAGGCCCTCGGCAAGATCGAACACAGACGCGGCACCGTCGTGGACCGGCTGATCGCCCTTGTCGAGTTCGTCAGCCAGCTGTCGCCCCCGGGGATCCCAGATTGGCGGTTCTGGCTCGGCCTGCTCGGTCGAATGCCGTTCGACCGCGTGCTGCAGGCTGAGGTGCAGAAGGTCCACCGGCTCTACGCGGAGATCGTCGCACGGCTGATCGAGGCGGGCATCGAGGAGCGCGAGTTCCATCCGGATCGCATGCCCGAGGACATCGCGGTTAAATTCGTCGCCGCCGCCGTCGGGATGTACGCGCTTATGGTTGCCGATCCGCAGGACATGCCACCCGAGCGCTGTCGTCGGCTGCTGCTGGACCTGCTAAGCCAGGATCTCGGGGTGACTGTCGAGGTGATGCCGGCGTCACGGGCGCTCCTAGCGACATGACCGGCTCATACAATTGCCACCACATTGGGCTTTGATATGTTTCATCGCGTCAAAGCAACTGGACCCACATATTAAAGCGGAGCGGGACCTTTGCCAATCATCTACCCCCAAGACTTCAAGGGGAGGCGCGTGCAGAGCCAAGCCTTGATTAGCAGCGCTCGGAGCCTCATCGCGACGCTGAAGGAGCGATCAGAGGAAGCCGAGCGAAATCGCTGCCTTCCTGATGAGACGTGCCAGGACCTCCGCCGTTTGGGGTTGGCGCGGCTGCTTCAGCCGGAGCATTTCGGTGGTGCAGAGGGCTCGCTTGAAAACTTCGTGGATGTGATGATCCCGATCGCCAGCGGCTGCCCTTCAACCGCCTGGTGCCTCGCCCAATACATCTTCCACAACTACATGATCGCCCGCTGGCCGGTGCAGGCGCAAGAGGAAGTCTGGAGCGATCCGAACAGTCTCGTGAGCGGCATTCTCATCCCGCGCCTCGGCAAGGCCCGGCAGGTCGAGAGCGGTTATGAACTAACCGGCGAATGGCCCTTCGTCAGTGGCGTCCAGCCGTCCGACTGGTGCTTGCTGTCCGGAATGGTGGAGCAGGATGCGGCTCCCGATGAGGAGCGCTATTTCCTCGTTCCGACCCGCTCGGTCACGATACTCGATACGTGGCACCCCATCGGCCTGCATGGCTCGGGGAGCCACGACGTGCGGGTCGAAAAACTGTTCGTACGAGAACATCTCACCTTATCGGTCAAACACCTGAAGGGCGGTGACTTTCCCGGGAAGGCGATCAATCGCGGCGCGGTTTTCCGCCCGCCTGTCTATATGGTCAGCGGTATTTTGCTTGCCGCGGCGCTGATCGGCATGACCGAGGCGATGTTTGAGAGTTTCCTTGTGCAGTCGCGCAGCCGTAGAGCGCTGATGAGCAGCGAAGAGACAGCGAGCTACGCCACCCATCAGGTCCGGGTCGCGGAGGTGTCGTCGTCGCTGCAGGCCGCCGAGACACTCATTCGCGCCGATTGCCGGGAGATCATGGAGTTATCCTCCGCCGACTATGCGCCGACGCCACTGGAGCGATCGAACTATCGCTGCAACTCAGCGTATGCCGGGCAGCTCGCGCGCCGTTCGGCAGAGACTGTTTGGGATCTCATCGGCGCGCGCGGCGCCTACGCGAACAATCTCATCGCCCGACTCTACCGCGACATTGCTGTCGCCTCGCGCCACGCCGCGATGAATTGGGAGCTCAACGCGACCGAACATGGTCGCGCCCGTCTAAGGTTGCCGCTCTCAAATCCGTCGCTGTAAGCACAAAGACCATTTCTTGTGACGGGTGCTTGACATTTTTTTTTAGATGGGTTGTTCTATATAAATCGATTGTTGGGCGGTGGAAGCGGACGCCAACGGTCGCCACCTTTTTTCCGGAAGCCAGCGCTCTTGGGAGGATTTCATGCGTGACTTACGTGCCCTGACCAAACTCTTTGTCGAAGGTGGCGTCTCGCGCCGCGAGCTCATGAAGTCCGCGGCGGCGTTTGGCGCTGCCACGGCAACCCTGGGCGCAGGTGGCTTTTCGGCGCGAGCCGCGAGTGGTCCGTTGGTTGGGTTTAGCTTCCCCAGCTTCGACGCCTTCCGCTGGCCTCATGACCGCCACTATTTCCAGGCGCGCGCCGATGAGCTGGGACTTCAATACATAATCCAAGGCGCGAATGAAGACGTTGCGACCCAAGACAATCAGATCGACGCCATGCTGACGCAGGGAATCAAGGTGCTCGTGATCATTCCCGTGAACGTCGAGGCTGGTAAGAAGATTGTCGAGCGCGTCAAGCGCGAGGCGAACATTCCGATCATCTCATACAACTATGTCATCCCCTCTCCGGCCATCGACTACTGGGCGGCGCGCGACAATTACCTCGTCGGGGATATTCAAGCCAAGCAGGCCCTAAAGGAGGCAAAAAAAGGCAATTGGGCCATCGTGAGCGGCCCTGAGGGCATTGATGTGGCGCGTCAAAAGACGGAGGGAGCCCTGGGGGTTCTTAAGCCATATATAGATTCTGGAGAGATCAAAATCGTGTCTCATCAATGGCACGATAATTGGCGTCAAGAATCGGCTCTCAAGCAAATCGAGGATGCGTTGACGCAAAACAAAAACAATATTCAAGCCGTCGTTGCCAACGAGGAGGGTTTGGCTCTGGGGGCGCTCCAGGCCCTGACGGAGCAGGGATTGAACGGCAAAGTCTGGCTTTGCGGCGAGGATGTATGGCCCGAAGGCGCTCGTGCGATAGTTAGGGGCGACATGGCGATGAGTGCTTGGACTGACCTCATCCAAATGGGACGCGTAGCCGCAGAGGCAGCGTTGGCGCTCACCCGAGGGGAGACGCCGAAAACCAACGAGACTCTCGATGTGGGCGGCCATAAAATTCCCGGGATGCGGATTCAGTCGCGGGTTGTGAACAAAGAGACTTTGCCTGACTTCCTCAAACTGACAGATTGGCTAAAACCAGAAGATATCGGCCTCAAGGCGGGCTAAATGCAAGTGGAAGCGTTCGTGGCAGCGACCACCTTGAGCGGGCACAACGCCGGCGAATTGTTGCAACTCGACGGTATCACCGTCGAGTTCGGGGCCAATCGCGCCCTTGATGACGTAAGCTTCAAAGTCTCGGCCGGAGAGGTTGTCGGCCTGATGGGGGCAAATGGCGCCGGCAAAAGTACACTGGCAAAAGTTATTGTCGGTGAGATCCCGCATGGATCTTACCGCGGGACCGTCATCTGTGGCGGTAAGGTGGCGGCGTTCGCCCATTCGAGGGATGCGCATCGTGCTGGTGTTGCTCTCGTTCACCAGGAAGGTTCGGTTGTTTCTCAACTGACAATCGGTGAGAACGTGATGCTCGCGATCGAACCGTCTCGTCTCGGCATCATTGATTGGAAGGGGTTGCACGCGCAAGCGGATGCCGCATTGCGCAGGCTTGGGTTGGCAATTAATACGAGAACGCCGCTCGCTGGGCAGGGCGGGGTCGCTCTGATGGAGCAGGTGGAGATTGCTCGCGCGATTGCGAGTGGCAGTCGAGTGTTTGTTTTCGATGAATCGACGTCGGCGCTCGGAGCTGGTGAGATCACAGTGCTTCTCCAGCGAATGCGCGAGCTTGCCGCTCAGGGCGCGGGCGTTATCTTTATTTCTCATCGCACCGATGAAATCTTGCGGGTCTGTGACCGTGTTGTCGTGCTTCGCGATGGCCATGTCGCAATGGATACGCCAAAGTCGGGTCTCGACCAAGGGGCGATCGCACGCGCCATGCTCGGCAGCGGCCGGGACAATGTCGTTTCGGGCGTTCAAAGCGCGCCTTCGGGGCGACGCGAAACGATGGTAAGGCTCAACAGATGGAGCCTCTCGCGGTCGCTAGAATCTCCGCGCGATGTTGGCCCGATCGACATCGACGTTGCAGCGAACGAGATTGTTGCTGTTTATGGGCCGCTGGGAGCAGGAAAGTCTGAGCTCCTGCAATCGCTCTACGGATTCATGCCGGAATTGACAAACGGCGCGATCGAACTGGCCGGCGCCCAGTTCCGGCCAAGAAGTCCACGCGAATCAATCCTGGCGGGGATCGCGTATGTTTCCGCTGAGCGTCAGCGTGATGGCGTCGTCCCTTATCTTTCAGTGTTGGAAAACATGATGCTGGGATGGCATCGGGGGCCTCCACGGTGGAGGGGGCCCTTTGTTGACCACCCAAGATGCGCCGACCTCTGCAGATCAATGATCCGCGACTTAGCCATTCGCACGCAGGGACCGGATCAGCCGATTGCAGCCCTCAGTGGCGGTAACCAGCAAAAGGTCCTGTTGGCGCGAGCCCTCATCAACGAGCCGCGTCTGGTCCTGCTCGATGAGCCCACGCGCGGGATCGACCTGGGCGCTAAGCAAGACGTGTATCGGCTGGTTCGTAAACTCGCCTCCACCGGAACTGCCGTGCTGTACGCGACAATGGAAGAGTCTGAGGCGCTACATCTTTCCGACCGGGTCTTGGTGTTACGCGACGGAAGGCAAGTCGCACTAGTCGAATCGAAAGACACAAACCCTCACACATTGCTCGCATTGGCGGGGGGACTGCAATGAAATCAACGATGGGACCGCGATGACAACGATAGCTGAATCGAAGAGCAACGCGATTGCGGTGGCGTCTCCAGAAGCGAGGCCCGCGCCGCCGATCCGGGCAAACTCCATCATTTCCCTCTTGCGTTCGGCCGCCGGATTGCTCTTGGCGATCGCGATCGTCTGGATCGCCTTCTCGATCCTGACAGATGGCGTATTTGTCAGCGACCGAAACTTGACCAATCTCATGCGGCAGACCGCCATGACTGCCATGGTCGCGATCGGGATGCTCGTAGTGGTTGTGCAGGGCGAAATCGACCTCTCCGTGGGATCGTTCCTGAGCCTTTGCGTTACCGTGGTCGCCATGATCGAGGTAAGCGGAGTGGTGGGTGTGTGGGGAACGATCGCGGCAGCGCTCGGAATGGGCATCCTTGTCGGCCTGTGGAATGGAACTTGGGTTGCTCGCTTCGGTCTCCCATCGTTCGTGGCAACACTCGGTGGCTTGATGCTGTTTCGCGGCTTGGCGCTTGCGCTATCAGGCGGAAGGACGATCACTGGCGTCTCCGACGACATCCGCTTTTTTGGCGAAGCGTTCGTTACGGGACCTGCGCTCTGGGCTTTCATTGTTGCGGCCGCCATTATATCGCTCTGGCCGCTGCGAAGTCTCGGAGACGACAGCCAACGTCGGCGTGCACTGGTTCGAGCTGGCCTGGGTTTCGCTAGTGTCGTCCTGCTTGGCTGGGCAACGCTCTCTTATCGCGGCTTACCCATGCCAGTGGCGATCACGTTGGCCACGGCGGCGCTGGTCTCGTGGATGCTGACCAATACTGTGTGGGGACGCCATGTATATGCGGTAGGCGGCAACCGCGACGCCGCCAGGTCGGCGGGCATACCCATCACTATGCATCTGATGATTTCATTCGTCCTCATCGGAGTGTTGACCTCTATCGCGACACTGATGCTCGTCGGACGACTCGGCTCGGCGCCGCCAGAATCGGGTCTGTTCCTAGAGCTGAACGCGATCGCTGCCGTTGTCATCGGCGGGGCAAGCCTTTATGGCGGCACCGGCACCGTGTCCGGCGTCTTGTTGGGCGCGTTGCTAATGCAAAGCCTCGCAAATGGTCTTTCGTTGCTGAATGTGCCAACAGCCTATCAGAACATCACAAGCGGGATTGTTCTCATGCTCGCCGTCTACATCGATGTTCTGTCCAAGCGTGGGGGGAAGCTATTCTCGCGCCCTTGAAAGGAACCATGGCAACTCTACTGCTGCCAGCTGCGGTCGCCGCCTTTGCCTACGGCTATGTGGCGAGCAGCGTTCGTCGCTGCTCGCGCGCAGTGCGCCGCTCGCTCCGGTGGGATTGGCGAATCGTCTGCTATGGGCCGTTGGAAATTCGTGCGCCTCCCACGTGGGGAGAAATCGAACAGGGCCCTGACGGCACGCTTATTTTACATAATCGGCCGTCAAGATTGAGGGTCGACGGTGATGCTAATTGGTATGCATCAACTATCGAACTGCGGATGCATCGCGACACGGAGGGCCGCCCGAGGCCGGAGAGCGTAACGCGCTCGTTGAGGCGCCGGTTGGGCTCTCCTCGAGCACCATTGATCGCGGACTTGCATGTCGCCAATGGCGTTACGCCAGCTAGGACAAAAGAGGCCCAGAGCGTACTCCGTTCGCTGCGTCTAACGGGAGATCCAGGTTCGATCGTTTGGCCTGCGAAAGAATCAGTCGCCGCGAGCGTCGCACTGCGCCGGGTATTGCCACCGCATGATTCAAACGTCTCCCGCGACTTCGAAAGTTTTTAAGCGGAAACGATGATTGAAGAGAGAAGACGCCGCACTCTCGCCTGCCCGGCTTTGTGCGTACTGTTGAACAACAGTAAAGTGATCTAACGCGGGCGATCAAGCCGTCGTCGACACCGGCAATCGTGAGCGCCACCCGGGTTTGATTGACCCGCTTTAAGAAAGATAACGGAATATCTCATGCAAGAACTTTGGCGTCTGTCGGCCACTGAGCTCGCCGGCCTCATCAAATCGAAGAAGGTGTCGGCGAAAGAGGCTGCGGAGGCAGGGCTTGCCCGGCTAGACGCGGTCAATCCGCAGATCAATGCTGTGATCGATCACCGGCCCGACGACGTGCTGGCGCAGGCGACGTCGATCGATGCGGCGATTGCACGCGGCGATGAATTGGGGCCGCTGGTCGGGGTGCCCGTCACGATTAAAGTCGGTGTCGACCAGCAAGGCTTTGCCACCACCAACGGCCTGAAGCTGCAGCGCGACGCAATAGCCATGGCCGACAATCCCGTGGTCACCAATTTGCGCAAGGCCGGCGCCATCTTGCTCGGTCGCACTAACTGCCCGGCGGTCTCCTATCGCTGGTTCACGAGCAACCTCATCCACGGCGACACAAAGAACCCTCGCGATCCCGGCATCACCCCTGGCGGCTCATCGGGCGGCGCAGGTGCGGCGGTCGCGGCGGGAATCGGCCACATCGCCCACGGCACCGACATCGCGGGCTCCATTCGCTATCCCGCGTACGCCTGTGGCGTGCATGGTTTACGACCGAGCCTGGGGCGTATCCCGGCCTTCAACCCGGCCTCTCCAGAGCGCCCGATTGGCCCGCAGATCGGCGCGGTCTCCGGTCCGCTGGCGCGCACCATCAATGACCTGCGCATTTCACTGGAGGCGATGTCGGCGCCCGATGCTCGCGACCCTTGGTATGCGCCGGTACCGCTCGAAGGGCCGCCTAGGCCGAAACGAGTTGCGATGTGCCTCAACCCCGACGGCCTCAACCCCGTGCCCGAAGTGGTCGCCGCGGTGGCCGACGCCGGCAACAGGCTGCAACGCGCAGGCTGGTTCGTCGAAGAGATCGCCGATACACCATCCATGCGCGAGGCAGCCGATCTGCAGACCAAGCTCTGGCTCGGCGACGGCTACGAGGCTCAACTCGAAACGGCCGAACGCGAGGGCGATCCAGGCGCGTTGGCCTGCTTACGTGGCAACCGCGCCAAGGTGCATCCGTTCGATCTCTCGAAGGCATTGGCTCGGCGCGACGCGGTGACGCGGGAGTGGTTCGCCTTCCTTGACAAATATCCTGTGCTGCTAATGCCGGTATCAGGCGAACTGCCGTTCCCCGACCATCTCGATCTTAAGGACGAGGAGTCCTTCGCGCGGGTGTGGCATGCCCAACTGCCGCAGATTGCAATTCCATTCATGGGTCTCCCGGGGCTAACGGTTTCCACGGGACTGGTCGGGCGGATCCCGGTTGGCGTGCAACTGGTGGCCGCCCGCTATCGCGAGGATTTGTGCCTTGCCGCGGGCGAGGCAATAGAAGCCGGCGGCACACCGTCGGCGGCGATTGATCCGGCAGGTTGATAAATATTGTCAGTCGGTAATGTTTTACGGAGCTGCTTATGACGACGCCGGTGGTTGCCATATTTCTCGCCAAGCCAGGCGCGGAGGAAAAACTCGAAACACTATTCCGCGGCGTGATCGCGACTACTCTCAAGGAAGAAGGCTGCATCAGCTATCAGCTCAACCGCGACCTCGACCAGCCACGCCGCTTCATCTGGATCGAGGAGTGGGAAAGCCGCGAGCTTCTGGCCAAGCACATCGCTGCCCCGCATATTGCCTCGCTGCTTATCGAGGTACCGGACCTCGTCGAGAGCGCCGAGGTGATCTCGTTGCGCAAGGTCGATGGGGGGCCCGTATGAAGCTTTTTATCCGCGAGCGTTGCCCGTCCTGTACCCTCGAGCCTTGTCTTCGGCTTTTAGCAGGTCATGTCTGGACGTTCGCGATGCCGCCGAGATGAACTCAAACTCATAGAAGGAACTGTTTTGTCCAGCGTCGCCCATTCTGCTGATGACGAGGATCCGCTGGAGACTGCCGACTGGTTGTCTTCGCTCGAATCGGTGTTCCGACATGGCGGCAGCGAACGGGCTCGGTTCATACTCGAGAAACTGGAACGCAGGGCCAAGGAGATCGGGGTCGTTGCCGAGGCGCTTCCGTACTCCCCTTACCGGAATACCATTCCCCTTGAGAAGCAGCCTCCTTATCCGGGTGATCTCCAGATGGAGGAGCGCATTACGGCGATCGTGCGGTGGAACGCTCTGGCGATGGTCGTCCGGGCCAACAAGGCGCATGGCGAGCTTGGCGGGCACGTCGCGAGCTACGCGTCCGCGGCAGAGATTTTCGAAATCGGGTTTAATCACTTCTTCCGCGCCGCGAGAGGAGGGCAGGGGGGTGACCTTGTCTATTTTCAACCGCATTCCGCGCCTGGCGTCTACTCACGCGCCTACCTTGAAGGTAGGCTTACGGAAGAGCAGCTCAAGCACTATCGTCAAGAGCTGTCTTCTAACGGCCTGTGTTCATACCCACACCCGTGGTTGATGCCGGATTTCTGGCAGGTACCGACTGGCTCGATGGGAATTGGTCCGATCAGCGCCGTTTATCAGGCGCGATTCATGCGCTACCTGCGCGACCGTGGCCTTGCGCAAACCGCCGATCAACACGTTTGGTGCGTTGTTGGCGACGGCGAGATGGATGAGCCGGAATCTATTGGCGGCCTTTCCATAGCCGCCCGAGAGAAACTCGACAACTTGACGTTCATCGTGAATTGCAACCTGCAGCGCCTAGATGGGCCGGTCCGAGGAAATGGGCAGATTATCCAGGAGCTTGAGAATACCTTCCGCGGGGCGGGCTGGAATGTCATTAAGGTCCTTTGGGGCTCGGATTGGGATTCACTTTTTGCGCATGACCTCAACCATGCGCTCCTGAAGAGGTTCGCTGCTACTGTCGACGGCAAGTACCAAACACTCGGAGCGAAAGACGGGGCCTATAACATGGCCAACTTCTTCAACGAGGACCCGGAGGTGCGAGCATTGGTCTCGCACATGTCAGATCGTGACATCGACACTTTGAAGCGTGGCGGACACGATTTCCGCAAGCTCTACGCGGCATTTGCGGCCGCTAGCGCAACTAAGGGTCGTCCTACGGTCATCCTGGCGAAGACTAAGAAGGGCTACGGTATGGGCGCTGCCGGCGAATCCCGCATGACCGCACACCAAGCCAAAAAGCTGGAAATCGATGCCCTGCTGGACTTCCGTAACCGGTTTGCGCTGCCCCTGACCGATCAAGAAGTTGAACGGCTAGAATTTTACCGCCCGGCCGAGGACAGTGCCGAGATGGCCTACCTGCGCCACAGGCGGGAGCAACTGGGCGGTTACCTGCCCGTCCGTAGGCGCAACGCACCCGTCGTACCTGTCCCAGCAATCGAGAGCTATGCCGATTTTGCCTTAAAGGCGGACGGTAAAGAAATGTCGACGACAACCGCCGTGGTGCGGTTGTTCAGCAACCTCATCAAGGACAAGGAACTCGGGCCGCGCATTGTCCCTATTGTTGCAGACGAGGCGCGAACTTTCGGCATGACCAGCCTCTTCCGGCAAGTCGGTATCTACTCACCAGTCGGCCAGCTTTACGAGCCTGAAGACGCAGGCTCCATGCTCTACTATCGCGAGGCGAAGGAAGGCCAGTTGCTCGAGGAAGGAATTACCGAAGCAGGAGCAATATCCTCTTGGACCGCTGCCGCGACATCGTACAGCGTCCACGGTCTCTCGATGCTGCCGTTCTATATTTATTACTCAATGTTCGGCTTCCAACGAGTTGGGGATCTGATATGGGCGGCAGCGGACCAACGCGCGCGAGGTTTTCTTATAGGAGCGACTGCGGGCCGAACGACGCTCGGTGGTGAGGGCCTCCAGCACCAGGACGGCTCCAGTCATCTGATGGCCGCGACCATACCAAATTGTCGCGCGTATGATCCTGCATTCGCGTGCGAGTTGGCGGTTATACTGGATCGCGGCGCGCGTGGCATGATGGAGGAGGGGCGCGACGAGTTTTATTACATCACAGCGATGAATGAGAACTATGCTCAACCCTCTCTGCCAGAAGATTCTGAAGAAGGAATCATCAAGGGCTTATATCGTTTCGCCGCAAATGTTCCGACCAAATCAAAAGCCAGTGTGCGGCTTGTAGGCTCCGGCGCGATCTTTCCTCAGGTTGTTGCAGCAGCCGCGCTTTTGGCAGACGACTGGTCGGTGGCCTCGGAAACCTTTAGCGCGACCAGCTTCAGTGAACTGGCACGAGAGGCCCGGGAGGTCGAGCGCGCAAACATGCTTAGCATGGATGGAGTCCGAAAAGACAGCTATGTCGAGCAATGCCTTGGTGGCGATGCCCCGGTTGTAGCAGTCACGGATTATGTCCGTGCCTACCCACAGCTGATTTCATCCTATGTGACGTCGCGTTTCGTCACGCTAGGTACGGATGGCTTCGGGCGAAGCGACAGCCGTGCCTCGCTGAGGTCATTCTTCGAAGTTGACCGCCATCACATTGTGGTCGCCGCACTAGCGGCCCTCGCAGATGAAGGAAAAGTCGAGCGCGAGGCGGTTCAAGAAGCCATCGCGCGCTACGGAATCGACTCCGCGCTGCCTGCTCCCTGGACCATTTAGACGCTGGTTCGCCGGAGCAATAACCAAACAACTTAGAGGCTGCCTGCATGAGTGCCAGTTTGAGCGTCGCTATACCTGACATCGGCGACTACAAAAATGTTCCCGTCATCGAGATCATGGTGAGTCCGGGTGATCGCATTGCTGTGGACGATCCAATTCTCAGCGTGGAATCTGACAAGTCAACAATGGAGGTTCCCTCTCCGGTGGCCGGGGTTGTTCGCGAGCTACTAATCAGGATTGGATCCAAAGTGTCGCAAGGAACCCCGATTTTAACGGTGGAACCCGCGGCGGCGATTGAGTCTCCCCTGGAAGAAAGTGCAAATCTGCTTGCGAGCTCGCGTCCGCCCGCGGGTGCAGCGCGCAATGACGAGCAACTTTTGCGGCGCCCGGCTGCAAGTCCCAACGCGACCACTGTGAGTCACGTCGCGCATGATCTTTCATCGTCTGTCCACGCAACTCCATCCGTGAGGGTTTACGCGCGCGAGCTGGACATAGATTTGGCAAAGGTTCGGCCCACTGGGTCTAAAGGACGCATTCTCCGGGAAGACGTTCAAGGGTTTATCAAAACGGCACTGGCGTCAGACGCCACGCCGGGTTTCTCCGGAGGGCCCGCGGTCGAGGGCAGATTGCCTGCTTGGCCGCAAGTCGACTTCGCGAAGTACGGAGAGATCGACCGGCAACCTTTGACGCGAATTGAGCAGATTTCCGGCGCTAACCTTACGCGTAACTGGCGGACAATTCCGCACGTGACCAATTTCGACCATGCGGACGTGACCAACCTTGAGACATTCCGAACGGATCTGAACCGGGAAAAGCGGAAACCCGAAGTGAAGGTGACGATGGTCGCGTTCCTACTGAAGAGCGCCGCCCTAGCCCTGCGTGCATTCCCTCGGTTCAATACCTCCCTGGATGGCGACCACCTCATCTTTAAGAAATACGTGCATATCGGCTTTGCGGTAGACACGCCAAAGGGCCTGATAGTGCCGATCATCCGGGATGTTGATCAGAAGGGTCTTCTACAGATCGCGCTGGAGATGGGCGCGCTTGCGGAAAAGGCCCGCCAAAATGCCTTGCCATCCTCCGATATGCAGGGCGGATGCTTCTCAGTGTCTTCGCTGGGTGGGGTAGGCGGGGCAGGATTCACCCCTATTATCAACGCCCCGGAAGTGGCGATCTTAGGCGCTGCTCGCTCCAAGACGGAAGCGGTGTGGAAAGATGAAGCTTTCGTGCCGCGTTTGACTACACCGATAAGTCTTTCTTGGGATCACCGCGTGGTGGATGGGGTGGCGGCGGCACGGTTCCTCGGCCACATCGCCGCGACGCTTGGCGATTTCCGCCGTGCTCTCCTTTGAGGACGTTCGGATGACCAGCAGACCGAATCTAGAAGTTGACCTCTACCCGTTTAGATTTGGCAATATCTGCGAGGCGATGATGGCGGCCCTAGTTTTCTCAGGTGCTCGGAAGGCCATCGATTTATGGGCTGCCCGATAATGCGCGCTGTGCTGGACCAGTTGGAATCACGTCGCGCCGAAGCGCGTCTTGGCGGAGGAGCCGCACGTATCGAGGCGCAACATGCCAAGGGCAAGCTGACGGCGCGCGAGCGCATCCATGTACTGCTGGATGAGGGGTCGTTCGAAGAATTTGACATGTACGTCACGCATCGCGCGACCGATTTCGGCATGGCCAGTCAGAAGGTGCCTGGCGACGGTGTCGTGACCGGCTGGGGCACGGTAAACGGTCGCCTCGTCTACGTATTCAGCCAGGATTTCACCGTCCTCGGCGGTTCGCTGTCGGAGACACACGCCCAGAAGATTTGCAAGATCATGGACATGGCGGTGCGAAACGGCGCGCCGGTCATCGGGTTGAACGATTCCGGCGGCGCGCGCATCCAGGAGGGCGTCATGTCGCTCGCCGGCTACGCAGAGGTGTTTAAGCGCAATGTCGAGGCAAGCGGCGTCATTCCGCAGATCTCAGTCATTATGGGCCCGTGCGCGGGCGGCGCGGTCTATTCACCCGCGATGACGGACTTCATCTTCATGGTGCGCGACTCGTCCTACATGTTCGTCACCGGTCCGGATGTTGTGAAGACCGTGACGAACGAGATCGTCACGGCCGAGGAACTCGGGGGCGCCCGCACGCACACGCAGAAGTCTTCAGTAGCCGATGGCGCGTTCGACAACGACGTCGAGGCGCTGGAGGGTATTCGTCGACTGTTCGACTTCCTACCGCTGAATAACCGCCAAAAGCCCCCGTTCCGACCGTTCCACGACGACCCGTCGCGCTTGGAAATGCGCCTCGACACGCTGGTGCCCGACAACTCGAGCAAGCCTTACGACATGAAGGAGCTGATCCACGCGATCGCCGACGAGGATGACTTCTTGGAAACACAGGCCGCGTTTGCGGGCAATATCATCACTGGGTTCCTGCGCCTCGAAGGGGAGACGGTCGGAGTCGTCGGGAACCAACCGATGGTGCTGGCAGGCTGCCTCGACATCGACTCGTCGCGCAAGGCGGCGCGCTTCGTGCGCTTTTGCGACGCGTTCTCCATTCCGATCCTGACGCTCGTCGACGTGCCCGGTTTCTTGCCAGGCACTGCTCAGGAATTTGGTGGCGTCATCAAGCACGGTGCCAAGCTTCTCTTCGCCTACGGTCAGGCGACGGTGCCGATGGTGACGCTTATCACGCGCAAGGCCTACGGCGGCGCATACGACGTCATGGCGTCGAAACATATCGGCGCCGACATCAACTATGCGTGGCCGACGGCCGAGATCGCCGTCATGGGTGCGAAAGGCGCGACCGAGATCCTTTATCGTTCCGAACTCGGCGATGCCGAAAAGATCGCGGCGCGCACGAAAGAATACGAGGAGCGCTTCGCCAACCCTTTCGTCGCCGCCGAGCGCGGCTTCATCGACGAGGTGATCATGCCGCACTCCTCGCGCAAGCGTATTGCACGCGCGTTCGCCGCCCTGCGCGACAAGACAACCGAGACGCGGTGGAAGAAGCACGATACCATTCCGCTGTGAGGACTATATAGATGTTTAAAAAAATCCTCATCGCCAACCGAGGTGAGATCGCTTGCCGCGTCATAAAGACCGCCAAGAAACTCGGCATCGCGACGGTGGCGGTCTATTCCGACGCCGACGTCAATGCGCTGCACGTGAAGATGGCGGACGAGGCGTTGCGTATCGGGCCGGCGCCCTCCGTTCAGTCCTATATCGTGATCGACAAGATCATCGATGCGATCTGCAAAACCGGTGCGGAAGCCGTGCATCCCGGTTACGGGTTCCTGTCCGAGAACCCTAAATTCGCGGAGGAGTTGGAGAAGCAAGGCGTCGCGTTCATCGGTCCGCCGGTTAAGGCGATCGAAGCGATGGGTGACAAGATCACATCGAAGAAGATTGCCGCTCAAGCCGGGGTTTCGACCGTGCCGGGTCATATGGGACTGATCGAGGATGCGGACGAAGCGGTAAAGATATCCGCCACGATCGGCTATCCGGTGATGATCAAGGCGACCGCTGGCGGCGGCGGCAAGGGCATGCGTGTCGCTTGGAACGACGCCGAGGCGCGCGAAGGCTTCCAATCGTCGAAGAACGAGGCGAAGTCGTCCTTCGGTGACGACCGCATCTTCATCGAAAAATTCGTCGCGCAACCGCGCCACATCGAGATTCAGGTGCTCGGTGACCAGCACGGCAAGTTGCTCTACCTGGGTGAGCGCGAATGTTCGATCCAGCGCCGGAACCAGAAGGTGATCGAGGAGGCGCCGTCGCCGTTCTTGGACGCAGCAAGCCGCAAGGCGATGGGCGAACAGGCCGTCGCGCTCGGCAAGGCTGTCGGCTATTTCTCCGCCGGCACGGTGGAGTTCATCGTCGATAGCGCCCGCCGATTCTACTTCCTGGAGATGAACACGCGGCTCCAGGTAGAGCATCCGGTCACCGAACTCGTGACCGGCGTCGACCTGGTCGAGCAGATGATCCGCGTTGCGGCCGGTGAGACGCTGTCCTTTGCGCAAGAGGACGTGAAACTCGACGGTTGGGCGATCGAGAGCCGTATATATGCGGAAGATCCATACCGCAACTTTCTGCCGTCCATCGGGCGGCTGGTGAAATACAACCCACCCGCCGAGGGCCGGCGTCGAGACGGGACGATCGTACGCAACGATACCGGCGTATTCGAGGGCGGCGAGATTTCGATGTACTACGATCCTATGATAGCCAAGCTCTGCACCTGGGCTCCGGATCGCGTTGCCGCGATCCATGCCATGGCCAAGGCACTCGACGATTTTGAAGTGGACGGCATCGGCCACAACATATCGTTTTTGTCGGCAGTCATGGACCAGGAGCGGTTCCGCAGCGGCCGACTGACGACCGCCTACATCGCGGAAGAGTTCCCTGAGGGGTTCAAAGGCATTGAGCCGGGCAAGGATGCCCTGCGGACGCTCGCCGCCGTCGCGGCACTCATTAATTTGCGCGTCCAAAAGCGCGCCGTGTTGGTCTCCGGCGCGTTGGCCAACCATCCACGCACTGTCGGCAAGCATTGGGTCATCAGCCTAGCCGGGCAGGTCGTGCCGGCTACCGTCACAGAGGAGGGCAGCCGCACCATGGTCGCGTTCGGCGACGGTTCGGTCGCGGTCACCACGGAGTGGTTGCCGGGCAAAAGCCATGCGTCGTTCCAGGTCGGCCACGAGACGGTCGGCGTCAAAGTGAATATGGCAGGCTCCGGCTGGCGGCTGCGCTGTCGCGGCATCGATGTCGTCGTGAGGGTCCGGACGCCAGCGACTGCGGCATTAGCCTGGCTAATGCCGGAAAAGCTGCCGCCGGATACATCCAAGATGCTGCTTTGCCCGATGCCGGGCGTAATCACCACCGTGATGGTCGGCGAGGGCGACTCGGTTGAGTCTGGGCAGCCATTGGCAACTGTCGAAGCGATGAAGATGGAGAACGTGCTGCGCGCCGAGCGCAAGGGTGTAGTCAAGACAATCTTGGCCAAGGCCGGCGCGAGCCTAGCGGTGGACGAACTCATCATGGATTTCGAGTGATGACAGCGCTAGTTGTTCTCGCCCCCGCAAGTGGGGAAGGCTACCGCGAGGATTTTACACGCCGACCCTGCTTGGCTTCGCTGATCGTTCTTTCCCACAAGGCGGAGAATCGGCGCGCCACCAATGGCGGTCATTGATGACTCATCCCAACCTCGAGAAGTGGCGCATGCTTGCCGAGCGCGAGATCAAGGCCGATGCCGACAGCCTCATATGGCACACGCCGGAAGGCATCGACGTCAAGCCGCTCTATACGGCGGAGGATGTCAAGGATATCGGCCATGTCAATACACTGCCGGGGTTAGACCCTTTCCTGCGCGGTCCGAAGGCGACGATGTATGCCGGGCGACCCTGGACGGTCCGGCAATATGCCGGCTTTTCGACCGCGGAAGAGTCCAACGTCTTCTACCGCAAAGCGCTGGCCGCCGGCCAACAGGGCATTTCGGTCGCCTTCGATCTCGCCACCCATCGCGGCTACGACAGCGACCACCCTCGCGTCGAGGGCGATGTCGGAAAGGCAGGCGTCGCCATTGATTCCGTCGAAGACATGAAGATCTTATTCGACGGTATTCCGCTCGAGAACACTTCCGTTTCAATGACCATGAACGGTGCAGTGATCCCCGTCCTCGCCAGTTTCATCGTCGCCGGTGAAGAGCAGGGTGTAGCGCGCGAAAATCTTTCAGGAACGATCCAGAACGACATCCTGAAAGAGTTCATGGTGCGCAACACCTACATATATCCACCCGAACCCTCGATGCGGATCATCGCCGACATCATCGAATATACGGCGGTGAAGATGCCGAGGTTTAATTCCATTTCGATCTCCGGCTATCACATGCAGGAAGCCGGGGCGACGCTGGTACAGGAACTTGCCTTCACGCTAGCCGATGGGCGCGAGTATGTTCGCGCAGCACTGACGAAGGGGCTCAACGTCGATGAATTCGCGGGCAGACTGTCGTTCTTCTTCGCCATAGGCATGAACTTCTTCATGGAAGCCGCCAAGCTGCGAGCGGCGCGCCTGCTGTGGACGCGCATAATGAAGGAGTTTGAACCGAAGAAGGCGTCGTCGCTGGTGCTTCGAACGCACTGCCAGACATCAGGCGTGTCCCTACAGGAACAGGATCCGTACAACAACATAGTACGTACTGCATTCGAAGCAATGTCGGCCGCGCTTGGCGGCACGCAGTCACTACATACGAATTCATTCGACGAGGCGATTGCGCTGCCGACCGAATTCTCGGCCCGCATCGCCCGCAATACGCAGCTTATCCTGCAGCATGAGACAGGCGTTGCCAATGTCGTCGACCCGCTTGCAGGCTCCTACTATGTCGAGAGCCTGACCAACGAACTCGCCAAAAAGGCGTGGGAGCTGATCGAGGAGGTGGAGGCGTTGGGCGGGATGACCAAGGCGGTGGAGTCCGGCCTTCCGAAGCGACGGATCGAAGAGGCCGCGACGCGCAGACAAGCGGCCATTGACAAGGGCGACGAGGTCATCGTCGGTGTCAACAAATACAGGCTTGAGCAGGAGGATGCGGTCGAGAGCCGCGCCATCGACAACGCGATGGTGCGCAAAACGCAGATCGAGCGCATCGAGCGCGTTCGACGGCAACGCGACTGGGCCCAAGTCGCGACCGCGCTCGAACAGCTCGAAACCGTCGCGAGTACGGGGATCGGCAATATCCTCGCTGCCGCTGTCGATGCGTCGCGTGCCCGCGCCACCGTCGGCGAGATATCGGACGCACTGCGCAAGTCGTTCGGCAACCACGTAGCCGTCCCGAAGGTTGTCAGCAACGTCTACGGCAAGGCTTACGAGGGCGAGCCGGAATACGAGACGCTGGTCGCTCGGCTCGACGGACTGTCGGCCAGGCTGGGACAGAGGCTCAAGGTGATGGTCGCCAAGCTCGGTCAGGACGGGCACGACCGCGGCGCCAAGATAATCGCGTCCGCCTTCGGCGACATCGGCTTCGAGGTGGTCGCCGGCCCGCTCTTCCAGACGCCGGACGAAGCAGCCGAGCTGGCGCTAAATTCGAAGGTCCACGTCGTCGGTATGTCGTCGCTAGCTGCCGGACATCTGACGCTCGCGCCGCAGCTTGTCGATGCGCTTAGGGCCAGGGGTGCAGGGAACATCATCGTGGTCGTCGGCGGTGTCATCCCTCGCCAGGACTACGATTTCCTTCTCGAAAGCGGAGTTTCGGCCGTCTTTGGTCCAGGCACTAATGTGCTCGACGCCGCGCATGGGGTGATCGACCTCGTGGAAGGAAAACGGCGGAATATCTGATGTTGAAGATCTTTAGTGCCCGTCCGGCTTGGCAGAAAGCGCGCTGACCGACAATGAGATTAATCTCAAATGGTATGCGGGGCAGACAGTCGCGACGCGACTGGTGCGACTCCGGCCGATCCGTCGCGATCGCTGGGCGCTTCTTCAAGCTCGATCGCCCATGGGTCATCGCGATTGCCGGGGCGATTCTCATCGTCTTCGGCCTCATTTATCAGTTCGGCGGCGTGAGTATGGATCACCCGCAGAACAATCCAGCGGCCATCGACCAGCCGGCCAAACCGGCCCCGCCGACTACATCACCCAAGTTGCCGGCACCAATTCCGCAATAAGAGAAAAAGCCCCGCCAAAAGGGTCGTGGCGGAGCCAGAACGAATATACCGAGAGGAGTTTTGAATCCGGCCGCGTTAGAGCATCAGACATTCAATTGAATCCGTATCCTGCGGCGGTGAAGTAATTTTTGCATTCTTGAGGGTCGAACAGGTCGCAGATGCGGCCGATGGCCCGCTAGAGATCGTCGATGGTCCTGACAGCTTTGGCGCGCAGGGCAGGAGCTTCTGCTTCATTGACAAGCATGGGGACAGTGCCAAACGCATCGCCGACAGCGCCGCGCAGAACGTCATTTACTGGCAGCCGGTCGACCTATCGTATCCCATAGGCCTCAATGCCCTTCAGAACGTCCCGCCCGACGAGCGCTAGAGGGTGACGGCGAATATCGTCTCTATATTCTCTGATATATGGCAATTGGCGCCAGAGACTCCACGGCTTGCCGTTGCTGCCGAATACGCAAACAGGGCATTCATTTATTTTGACGTTGTCAAACAAAACAACATCAGACACTTCCGAAGGGTGGCTCCTCGGCCCAACCTGGATAAACGGGGGGAATAGCCCGGCCATTAGCGTCCATTTGGTAACAAGCTGTGCAATGCCGATAAGAGATGTCAGCCTCAGCGAGCCGCCGGTCATTGATTGGTCTTCTGCGGATCGAACTGGCTTCGGACCAAAACAGACGC
>Ga0206821_10021_pt1 | contig 38959 bp, 47 predicted proteins | sample Alteio_BWOrgCont_85_FD_152860 | JGI IMG/M metagenome (GOLD analysis project Ga0206821, IMG submission 152860) | Enriched cells from forest soil in Barre Woods Harvard Forest LTER site, Petersham, Massachusetts, United States -... | ecosystem: Environmental > Terrestrial > Soil > Temperate forest >...
TAAACCAAAACAACCTCGTAGCTGGACTCAATTTTTGTTTAGCAATATCTCTGTAGAGATTCCATTTACCATAGTCTGGACCAACAAAGTTAAGGAATTTGTATCCGTAATTGTATCGGTGTTTTCCCATTGGTTTCACCTCCTTTCGATATATTATTTTATCGAAAAGTGTAACCGATGTTTCCCAGCCTACTCAGTAACTAAGAATTATTATTGGTAAATCTGTTTTGCAGTTGTAATCTGAATAATCGATGAATCTTTGAGTTATGTTATTTTAAATATTTGTTATAAAAATTCACTGTATTCTCCATAGCCTGAGTAAAACTCGGTTCAGTGATATTATGTCCTCCTGTTGGATATTCAATAAAAGTATGAGGTACAGTTGTTGCATCAAATAATTTTATGAGATCCTGATTGTATCCGACATTTACAACCGTATCGTCTTTTGCCTGGTCAATCTGAATTGCTCCTTTTAAGTCCGGCAAGAAACTAACAGGTGCTAAATCATGCCAAAAAAAGTTATTTAAATCAGGCTTGCCATAAAGCTTTTGAATACTATTTTGTAATCCTGCTGATGTTGATGCACTGTGTATTGGCTGGTAACTTGGATCGTGAATTTTATATTTTTCTAAATCAGTGTAGCTATACCCTGCCCCTGACCAGATAACTACAGCAGGAATTGTTGGCTTTACAGCCCATGCACGCATGACAATATTTCCTGCCATACTATGTCCCCATAAACCGATCTTTAACGGATTAACATTAACAATTGCAGCTGTTAATGAAGCCGGTCCACTCGGTGTTATATTATTTGTTTTAGCAGATGACCCAGCGGCCGGAATGGAATTTGTACTTGCAGACGGTGATGCAACATGAGCATTTTGTAGTGCTGCATATGCATTAAGCGTATCTATTACATATCCGTTTGAAAAATATGCTCCTTGTGGTGTCCCATCTGATGTGCCATTACCGCGAAGATCAATCTTAAAAACAACATACCCATTACTTGCGAGATAATCAACATAATCAACATAAAATGTGAGCGTGTTATATTGCTTGGGTGGAATATACCCATGAACAAAAACAATTGCAGGCCATCCCCCGTTTGGTGCAATACCTGTTGGAACAGTAAGTAACCCGTTTATTTTTAATCCGTCAGAAAGATAACTGGTAAGATATGTTACATAGGTTGAGTTCTCACTAATCTGCTGCAAACTGCCAAGATTTGAGTCATATGTTTGTTTTCGTAAATATGGTATTGTCAGATTTTCATATGGATATAAAGTCGGAGTTGGTGTACTGTGAGGTGTTGCACTTGCAAGCTGTTGTGTGTTTCGATTTGATTTATATGGTAGTAAATTTCTTTGCCTCATGAAAAATACAATCAAAATCAGAACTGCCAATATAATAAATGAAAACCAAAAGCGTCTACCCATAATACCCCGAAAAACCATTATAACAGTAGTTATATATCTTGCAAATGAAAAATGATGAATAATAAATGAAGCTAATTATATACTTATCCGTTTCGGCTGTTGATATTTTAAGTACGTTTGTTTACAGATTTTTTTACAAAACGCCAAACCGGTTTCTCTATCCCTGCAATTTGTACAGCATATATAATGATAGTGACACATGTCATATTCACAGTTCACATAGCTATCACAGGGGTTTTTGCAATGCATACAGCTTCCCACAATTTCATGTTCAGCTGATTGCGTATTAAACCCGATAGTCAGACGGTTATCAAACACATATAATTTCCCTTTAAAATGCTGATTTGGATATTTTTCCATATAGGTAACGATGCCGTCTTTTAGTTGGTATACATCTTTAAACCCGTTGGACACGAGAAAGCCGGAAGCTTTCTCACATCTGATCCCGCCGGTACAAACAGTCACCACCGTTTTATTTTTCAGATGTGCAATTCTTGGAAGTACATCTGCTAAATCATAAAAATTATGAATGCCTGAAGGGATAAAATTTTCAAAATATCCTGAAAGGTATTCATAATCATTTCGCATGTCAACGATATAGAATTCTTTTTTCTCCTCAAACCAAGTATGCAGTTCATCTGCTGTTATATATTTTCCGGTAATTTTTTGAGGATTTACATTTTTTATTTTAGTTGTTACAACTTCAGTCCTGTATTTTACTGATAATTTGGGGAATGCATCCCCGGTCCCAATACTCGTTTTATATGATATCCCTTTGAAAAATGGAATTTTTTCCATTTCTTTAATATATTTTTTTGTATTAGTTTCACTTCCTTCGACCGTACCGTTTATTCCTTCATCTGCTACGATTATTCGTCCTTTTAACTGTAATTTTACACATAATTCCCGCAGTTGATCACGTACTAATTCAGGATCCGGAACGGTAACATATTTGTAATATAACAAAACAGAATATTGACTCTTTTTCATAAAAACTATTATACCATGAGCGGGGGTATTAGGGTGATAACGTCCTGAATGATTCCAAACTTGTCAAATATTCTTTTGGTGTAATTTGTGCAACAAGTTTTGGAGGATTGAGAAGTTCAGATACCGTAACAAACTGAAATCCCCTCTTTTGCAGCTGGGTAATAATTACCGGAAGTGCATTTGCTGTTTGTGGAACGTTTGATTCAGGGCTTCCCATATGCATAACAATTATTGAACCATTTTGAGCTTCGTTTAAAACGTTGGTTATAATCTGTTCTTCATTATTATTAAACCCGTCATCTGCAACATCATCCCAATGGACTATTTGTAATCCTTCTTTTTTTACTAAATCAACGACAGTTTGATCATAACAACCTCCCGGAAACCGGAAATATTTAGGGGTTTGGTGGGTGTATTGTTCTATTAGTGATTGTGTTTTTTCAATTTCAAACGGATATTGCGTCAATGGTATTTGTGGCTGGTCGAAACAATATCCTGCCATAGAGGGGTGTGAGTACGAATGATTTTCTAATTCAAACAGAGGATTACCGGCAAGAAATTTTGTTGCATCGGGATATGATTGAATCCAAAGACCAGTGAGAAAAAAGGTAGCTTTGATTTGATTTTTAACCAGATAATCTGTAATTCGGGTATCATCATACGAGGCAATTTGTCCTGAATGCAGCCAATCAACCATAACCGGTGTCATATCTGCATCAAAGGTCAGTGCTATTTGTTTTTTATCACGCGGCCCATGCCATATAATTTCCTGGTTTGGGTATTGAACTGTAATGGCGTTTTTTTTGACACTAAGGATTTTTAAATTTTTTACAGCTTTTTTCTTATGAAGTAAAACGGTTTGAATATTCAACGGAGCCTGTACAACAACTGTTACATTTTTATTGCCAGTTGTTTCAATCTGCATTACAAAATGCCCGGACGTCTTAATAGATGGTAAAAGTATGTAGTTTGCAATATATGAAAAGCTGAGATAGTAAAATAGCGATGCCAATAAAAAAATACCGGAAAACATAAAAAGCGTTGAAATGCTTATTTTTTTAATTGCCTTAGGTTTTTGATAAATGACAATTTCAACAGCCTTTTTCTTTTTCCTATAAACCTTTTTCCTCACTGGACTATTCTAAAAAAAGAAGACAAAAGAATCAAGTAATAAAATTTAAAAAAGCCCGGTTTGACAACTGAATTATGTATTATTTCTTTTTTACTGCTGTGAAGAAAGCTGCAACTGCCGCAATGAGGGCAATGCCAGAGAATATTTCGGTTAGTTGAACGGTTTGTGATGGTGTATTTGTTTGTGTATTCATAGTGTCCCCTGATGATAAATCATTAATGACTTGTGTTGTTGAATACTCTCCTTTATTCTCTTTATCAGCAAGTGCATCCTGCTGTGCATCAGTTAAATGAATCATTATTTCAGGATTTTGATCCCAGGAAACTACTGTTCCATCGGAATACGTTTGATACGCTTTCCAATTAATTGTTGTAGGCTGCGCTGGAGCCTGTGCTTGAAATATAAATTCGGCACGCTCTCCAACAGGAATTGAACCATTACTCCAGTCAATCTCTGACACAATTTCTGAATCCCCTTTCCCTTTGGACTTTGTTGTAATTGTCCAGCCGGGAGTAGTATTTGGTAAAACATCACTCACCCCGCTTGGTATTAGAAGTCGAATTGCTGTGACGGGATTATCCCGTTCATTTGGAACACTGACTGTAAAATCCTGTGTTTGGGCAATACCTACCTGATGAGGATACACAATCACATGGGCTAATGCAGGAGTCACAAACAGAAAAATGCTTGCTATACCAACCAAAATTGACAGTACCCGTTTTAGCATATACTGCTATTTGTATACTGTTGCAGTACGTATTGTCAAACCGAATTTTATTCAAAACCGGATTATCGCATAGACAGCTGCCCCGGTTACTAAAAAGATACTAAAATATGCTATGACAAAATAGATAAATGAATCGTCACTATCTCCAAGAACCTGGCCTTGTTTTGGAAATTGATCAACTCTGAAAAACCAGTGCACGCTGAAAGCTTGAAAAGCATTCTTATCCTTTGGCTTTCCCGATAAACTAATTTCATATACATCCCTTTTGGGGAAAACAAACGGAATACTCGCATTCCAAATAGAGTTTAGTGCAGACTTATTTCCAATCTGTGAATTCTGATACAGTGGATTTCCTTGCTCTGCTATTGTAACTAAACATTCACAGTCTGCTATATGAAAAAGATTGGTTGAATCATCGAAAAGAAAATTAATTGTTGCATCCTGACCGGGTACCGGATCATCGTCAGGGTCAACATGCAAGGTTACAGTCATATTTCCATCTGTTGCAGGAAAATGAGCATACACGCTTTGTGGGTGAAATAAAAAGGTACTGACTAAAACGAAACTTAAAATTGCTAAAAAATATTTTTTCATTATAAATTCTATTTCTCCTGTTATAACTGACTTTTATTTTAACAGGTTAGATGAGATACTTATCATATGTTTAATAGATCTATAAAAACAGTCCTTTTTGTGATATTCCCAATTCTCTTTCTTTCTTTTGTACAGTATGCTAACGCACAAACTGTTCCATCAGTTGCACCAAAACCTATCTTTATGAAAGCGCAAGTTGACGGTATCGTTTCAGAAAAAGCAAATCCTTACTCTAATTATAAATCAACTATACAAGTATTTAATGTTACTATTCTTGATGGGCCAAACGCGGGAAAAAGTGTACAGGTAAATTATGATTCACAAAATATACCTAATCTAATGCTTAGTTCCGGGGACACGGTAATACTTTCTGAAACAACAAACGCGGCGGGACAGGCTCAGTTTTCCGTTGAGGATACCTACCGGCTAACGCCGGTAATTATTATTACTGTTGCATTTATTATCCTCGTATTTCTTATTGCAGGACTAAAAGGTCTGGGTTCCTTTGCAGGACTTGCCATAAGTATTCTTATCATTTTTTCCTATATTGTCCCGCAAATTTTATCAGGAGCTGACCCATTAACGGTCTGTATGATTGGTGCTGTAGGGATACTTCTGGTAACCACCTATACCGCTCACGGGTTTTCAAAACAGACAACGATTGCCCTTGCATCAACGTTTGTAGCCCTTATTGCTACATATATATTCTCAATTCTTTTTGTGAAACTATCCTTATTAACAGGATACGTAGATGAAAATTCGATATCATTGCATTTCGGAACCGGGCATACCATTGATATTAAAGGACTGCTTCTTGGAGGTATTGTCATTGGTACTTTGGGGGCACTGAATGATATTACAATAACTCAGACTGCAACGGTGTTTGAATTATCTAAAACTGATAGTTCGCTTTCTACCAAACTGCTATTTAAAAAAGGAATGAGGGTTGCCAGAGAACATGTGGTATCGTTAATTAATACGCTTGTTCTTGCCTATGCAGGATCGTCATTATCCGTTTTTATAATACTCTTTTTTAACTCCGGGTATTATCCGTTATGGGTAATTCTTAACAGCGAAACACTATCAGAGGAGATAATACGAACAATTGCTGGGACAACAGGACTTCTATTAGTAGTTCCCGTTGTTACCATTATTGCATCTCATTTTGCTTCCCAAAAAGTAAAAAGTGTATAATACTTTTTAATCAACAATGCAAAAACGATTTACAAAAATACTGCAATTTTTTGTAGTTTTAGGATTTTTCATCTCTCTTGCAGGTGTATTTCCGCACCATATAAAAGCTGATCCGCCTGATGAACTGGATTATGGTGAATCATACAATAGAGCTACTGTTCTTCAGGTAGAAAACCAAAACCTATCCGATTTCCAGGGTGCAAAAATGTTTAATGAAACACTTAAAGTTCAATTTCTTGAAGGTAATGAAAAAAATAAAATAGTAACAATTTCCTATGCAACAGATGCAACGTTTGGTATTCAACAACGGATTGGGAAAAATGCTACGGTAGTAGTTGACAGTAAACCGGACACAACCGGGAAAATGTATTATTCAATCTATGAACCGTACCGGCTATCCAATTTATGGTGGCTGCTTGCAGGATTAGTACTTTTAATTTTGTTGGTTGTAGGTAAAAAAGGGATAGGTGCAATACTAGGTTTGATTATAAGTATACTGGTAATAGTTCTTTATATCATACCGCAAATTCTCAAAGGATATGATCCGTTAACAATCTGTATAATGGGTGCTGTTGTTATTCTTATTGTCACAACATATATTGCCCATGGGGTGTCTCTTAAGACGACAGTTGCACTCATTGGTACTTCCATATCCCTAATTCTTGCAGGATTATTATCTGCATTTTGCGTACAATTGACGTACTTGTTAGGAATAAGTTATCAAAGTTCTGATTATATCCTCCAGCTATCAGCACAGCATTTGATTAATCCACAGGGGTTACTTTTAGGCGGCATTCTCATAGGTACGTTAGGGGCCCTAAATGATATAACAACAACACAATCAATTACCGTATTTACGTTAGCTTCGGAAAATCCGAATCAAAAACTGTCTCATCTCTACTGGAAATCCCTGCATATCGGGCGCGAGCATATCATTTCAATGATAAATACACTGGTACTTGCTTATGCCGGTTCATCTTTCGCAGTATTTTTATTCTTTGCATTTAATCCTGCCAATCTGCCATGGTGGTTGATTCTTAATGATGAAACAACAATGGAGGAGGTTATACGAACATTGGCAGGAAGCGCTGCGCTTGTTCTTGCAGTACCGATTACAACGCTTCTTGCAAGTTGGATAAGTCTTAACAAAACAAAGATTTTTTCAAGATTTAAATTCAAAATTTCCTAAAAAATTAGTGTTCACGGTTCTCATGAGGCAAGGGAGTATAAAAATGCGGGGAAATTGAATGATATAGAGGTACTGCAACCAGGTAGGATACCGATGCAAGTCCTGCGATAAAAAAGCTTACCGGGCCATGAAAAAATAATGCCAGAAATAACCCGCACCAGGTAAAAAATAGCCCTAAACACACAGATAAAATAATTGTAGTTAGCGGCCGTTTTGCCATATGCTGTGCTATTGCAGCAGGTGCCACAAGTAATGCAAACACCAGTAGCACTCCAACGACAAGAATAGCTCCCGTTACCGTTACAGCAAGAAGAACCATAAAAAATATTGATAAAAATTGCACGGGAACTCCTCTTGCTTCTGCAACTTCCGGATCAACCGAGCTGAAAAGAAGCGGGCGGAATATAAAAAGAAGCGCTATAAAGGTTATAACTGCAGTAATAATACTCATTACAATATCTGTTGTTGTCACACTTAAAATAGAGCCAAAGAGAATACCAACTGCTTCAGTCGCATTTGTGGTATACAATTTAAGAAAAAGGACACCAAGTCCCAAGGCAAAAGATAATATCATCCCTATCTCTACATCTCTTCCCTGAATACGTTTTCCTAGTATTCCCATACCCATTGCAGCAATAATGGTAAAAATAAGAGTCCCCGTAAATGCACTCAGTCCAACCAGTGCAGCACCCGTTGCACCTGCAAAACCGATATGTGAGAGTGCATGTCCTGCAAAAGCCTGCTGTCTGAGAACTACAAAATAGCCGACAATCGCAGCAACAATGGCAATTATTGTTCCTGCAAGAAATGCATATTGGACAAACTGATGACTAAGTAAATTTATCATATTACGTTTTAATAAACCTCACCGGTAAATAGACTGCAAATGACAGTGTTGCTATAAAAAACGAAACGGGTAAATTTGTTTGTGCGGCTAAAAATATACCTGCCCAACTGTAAAGAAGTCCGAAAACTATAGCAAGTCCTATTGCTTTATATGGTCCTTTTACCAGTCTCATCGCCGTTGCAGCAGGACCGACAAGAAGGGTAAAAATAAGAAGAACTCCGACTACTTGAACAGAAACTGATACAGTAATTGCACAAAGAATGAGAAAAAGAATTGAAAGTTTATCTGTCGGAACTCCTCGTGCTTTTGCTACTTCTTCATCAACTGAGCTGAATAAAAGCGGTCTAAATATACAGATTACTGCTGCAATTGTTAGTAAACTGAAAAATGCAGTTATGAGTACGCTTTGAGTACTAATACCAAGAATAGTGCCAAAAAGGATACTGTACGCTTCTTCTGCATAGCCGTTGTAAAGAAAAAGAAATAACACTCCAAAGGCAAGTGCAAGGGTAAAAATGATACCAATTGGAACATCCCGTTCACGGTATTGTTTCCCAATTGACGCAATTGCTATTGCAGCGGCAATTGTAAAAGTAAGTAAGCCGTATAATGGATTTATCCCCAGCCACACAGCCCCAGCTGCACCGGCAAAACCAACGTGAGAAAAAGCGTGTCCTGCAAAGGTCAATCCCCTTACAAGCATAAAATAACCGATAACCGCTGCCACTATGGCAACAAAAAAGGATGCTATAAATGCATTTTGGATGAATGAGTATTGTAAAACAGCAAACATATATCTGGATTTATTCAAGTATGTAGTTTCTTATAAACTCTTTTTTTTGTAAAATTAACTTTCCTCTCCTACTACAAACAGTCTACCCTGTGCTTTGATAACATCAATTCTGGAACCATAGAGTGCAGATAATTTTTCACTGGTAATAACCTCAGTAGGCTTACCGATAGCACTGTGTGTATTTGCCATATATAAAACCCTGTCAATAACCGGCAGTAATATATTTACATCATGAGTCACAAAAAGAACGGTCATATTACGGTTCTTTGCTATTTTGGTGACAAGAGAGACGATACTTTCAGAATGGATGATATCTAAATTTGAAAGCTGTTCATCAAGTAACAAAATTTTAGGATGAGTTAAAAGTGCTTGTGCAATTAATAACCGCTGCTGTTCTCCACCGGATAATTTTCCGACCGGTACATTTGCATACCGCAGCATATCAACTTCAGTAAGTGCCTGATCAATATGTGTATCACGTTTTTTATCAGGCAAGGCAATTCCCCATTCATTTCCGTCTAGACCAAATCCAACGATATCTTTTGCCCGGAGTGACTGTTCAGCCTCAATAGTACGATGCTGAGGGGCATAGCCTATTTCTTTATTTCCGCGTTTGGGTGATGTACCAAGAATTGTAATTTTGCCCTCAGTTGGTTTATATAACCCAAGAAGGAGTTTCAGAAGGGTACTTTTCCCCGCCCCATTAGGACCAAGAACAGCAATAAATTCACCTGCATGAATAGTCAGGTTAATTTCATCAAGAATAACTCTTTCTTCTAATTGAAGCTTTACATTTTCTAAGGATATAACTGTATTGGTTGACATAAGTGTATTATACTGCAAATGTTGTGATACGTCAGCGTAAATTCAGGAATGTATTATTTGTTTTTTCCAGTATTCTTATTTTGTTTGCTGCAGCGCGTTTTCTAAGTTTACCAATTGGCCCATCATCCAGCTTTGGTAGTGTTTACCGGGAGGCATTGTTTCCCAGACAGGGATAATCGGAATATTCAACTGTTTTGCTTCATTTTGCATGTTTGTTGTAATAGGTGTAATGGTCTGTTCATTATAGATAAGAACTTTTACTTCGTGTCTTGTAATTTGATCGTTTGCAGTTGCTACATCATCAGCTGATGGATCATTTCCTTCAGCTATTGCTTTTTCAAAAGCAAACGGGGTTAATACATCCAACCCTTCAGGTTCCGTTTGGTAGAGATATATTGTTTCCGTCAACCCAACTTTTGTCCCGTTGAATTTTGCATGTATATCGGCAATTTTTTGCCGTATCGGCTGCAAAGAATTATCAAAAGTTGTAAGGTTGTTTTCAAAGTACGTGCTGTCAGCAGGATCTTTCTGTTTGAGTGCACTAACGATAGCATGTGCCATTGCTTGCATATTATCAACACCGTACCACATATGAGGGTTATCAGGAAGAGGATGAGGGGCTAACTTCTGCATGACTAACAACGTTCTTTTTGGATTGGGAGATGCGGATAAAAGTTTATCCATCCATGTATCATAATCAAAACCATTTTCAATAACGATATCAGCATTTGCAACTGCTTCTGCATCCGGGACACTTGATTCATATTCATGAGGGTCAGCATTTGGATCTGATAAAATACTATCAACTGACACTTTGCTGCCCCCAAGCTGCTCTACTACATCTCCGTAATTATTTTCTGCTGCTACTACTTTTACAGTACTTGCATTTGATTGATTACCACCTGCTGTACTTGCATTTTTTGAGGTCTTATATATCACAGCACCTAATACTGTAATTACAATTATTGCGATAATACCAATAATCCATTTATTTTTCATAGTGTTATTTTTGACAGTTTGCACATATTCCGAAAAATTCAAGTGAATGACTCGTTACTTTAAAATTTTTTTTCTTCTCGATGTGATTTTCCAGAACATCAATGTTGCAATCTGAAATATCTTGAATTTCACCACAGGTTGTACAAACCAGATGATGATGATCCCCTTTTGAGAGAAGTTCATACCTGAATTTTCCCTCCTGTAATTGGATTTGACGTGTCAGTCCCTTCTCGGTAAACATCTGAACGATACGAAAAACAGTTGCCGGATCTGTTGCAATATCTTTTTCAGACAGGTAATCAATCATTGTTTGAACATCAAGCGGCTTATCAGTCTTTTCAAGAAGTTTTAATAACATTAACCGTGCAGGTGTTGCACGTAACGAAACATCGTTTAATTCTGTCTTACAATCATGTAGTAATTTTGCTGTCATATTTGCGATTAACTTGCATTAGTATATGCGATAAGATTGCATTTGTCAAGAGGATAAATATGTATCTGTTATGCTATAAACCTAAAAAAATGTACGTTATACATGTGTAGCAACCTCTGTAAGAAGACTCTGAATATCAAATGGTTTTGCTATAAATGCATCTGCTCCAGCATCAATTGCTGATTTTTTTATATCCGGTTGTGCTGAAATCAAAATAATCGGTATATCTTTTGTCTTTTTATGAGTTTTTAATATTTTAGTTACATCTCTCCCGTCTTTACCTGAAAGTAAGATATCAAGAATGATAAGTTTTGGTAATTGTTTTGCGTGAATGAGTTTTTCTGCATCTTCACCAAACTGAGTAGCTACAACATTATACCCTGCATCTAAAAGAACAAATTGCAGAGCGTCCAAAATATCAGGATCATCATCAATGACTAGAACAGTATCCATAACAAAACAAATTATACCTTGGGTAAACTTGAATTCAAATAAGAAAACTGTAAGAAAAATTTAACTTGCTTCTTTCAATTCGTTTTTGTTACACTTAATTACTGCTCATGGGATATATAAAAAATTACGATACGCTTGCGATAAATAACGATAGAAAAATTGTACTGGATCTTATTGAAGCAGCATATACTGCAATTCAACCACAGCATGTCTTCGAACACAACTTTTCAATTGATACTGACACGCTCAAAATATTTGACCAAACATTTAATCTCAAACAGTATGAGAGAATATTTCTGTTAGGATTCGGAAAAGGAAGTGCTGGAAACAGTAAACTTCTTGAAGAAAAACTCGGTGACCGGCTAACGGAAGGTTATGATATTGATGTCGTTGAAGATGAACACTTTAAAAAAGTGCACTATACAAAAAGGAACCCATCCCCTCCCGTCTGTTGAAAATATTGCCTTCACAAAACATGCAATTGAACATCTATCCTATACAACTGAAAAAGATCTCGTATTCATAGTAACCTGCGGAGGAGGATCGGTACTATTTGAAGCACCGAATTCTCTCACGCTTGATGAAATAACCGCAGTTAACAAAGCGCTTCTAAAATCAGGTGCTAATATTACCGAAATGAATGCTGTCAGAAAACATCTCTCACGGGTCAAAGGCGGCGGACTTGCAAAAATATTATACCCGGCAACGGTTATCAATTTAATATTTTCAGATGTCCCGGGTAATGATTTATCAGTTATTGCATCCGGACCCCTGGTTAAAGATCATTCAACACTTGATGACGTTAAAAATATTATTAAGAAGTATTCTCTCTCATCGATGGTAAAACTTCCAAATAATGCATTTTCTGAAACTCCAACCGATGAGAAATATTTCAAAAATGTCCACAATATATTACTTTTAAGTAATCATACTGCGCTTACTGCTATGGAAAAAGTTGCTAGAGAAAAAAATATCAAGTCACATGTTATGACGGACAGACTTCAGGGTGATGCAAAAACACTGGGCGCTACTCTTATTAAAGAAACAGTACCTGGACATCTCTTATTTGCCGGAGGAGAATCAACAATTAAAGTGACCGGGAACGGTAAAGGAGGCCGAAACCAGGCACTTGTTTTATCAGCTCTCTCGTATATAAACAAAGAATTAGGAAATAAAAATACAGGTAATATTGTTCTTGCCTCAATTGGATCTGACGGATGGGATTTTTATGAACTTGCAGGGGCAATTGCAGATAAAGAAACCATCAAAAAAATTGAGGAATTAGATATACAAACCGAAGACTTTATAAATGATGATAACAGTTATGAATTCTGGATGAAAACGGGAGACGGAATTGATACCGGACATCTTGATTCAAATGTATCTGACCTATATATAGTCTATAAGCCATAACGCTACTTCTATTACGTATAGTCTAATTCCATAACATGTTAAACGCAAGTAATAATTAGTTTGTTTTACTGAAAAATGACCCATATTGTTTTGTACTATTACACTAGTACAAAAAGCTTTTAAACCTGATATAATATGAATCTCTTAAAATATGAAAAATTTACAAGACCTTGCAACTTTACTACGGTATTTCATTTTGCAATCAACAACGCAGGCAGGATCCGGACACCCTACTTCTTCTCTTTCAGCAGTAGAACTTATGACTGTACTCTTTTTTAGCGGTTTTTTACGGTTGGATATAAACGAGCCTGAAAATCCCGATAATGACCGTATAATTTTCTCCAAAGGGCATGCATCTCCACTTTTTTATTCATTATTTGCAGCAGCAGGTGCCATATCTGTTGAGGAGTTACTGACACTTCGTAAATTCGGATCAAGACTTGAAGGCCATCCGACAAATGCATTCCCTTATACTCAGGTTCCGACCGGTTCACTTGGCCAGGGTTTAGCAGTTGGAATAGGCACAGCTATAAATGCAAAATATATTGATAAAACTGCATCTGTTACCTATGTGCTTTTAGGAGACAGTGAAATTGCTGAAGGCTCAGTATGGGAAGCACTTCAAATAGCACACCACTACAAACTGGACAATCTCATTGGTATTATTGATGTTAATCGTCTGGGACAAAGCGGCGAAACGATGGATGGCCACAATGTTGATGTAATTGCTAAAAAAGTTGCAGCTTTCGGCTGGGAAGTTATTACCGTTGATGGTCACTCCATTTCTGAAATCCAAAACGCATTTACAAAAACACAACAAGTGAAAGATACTCCTGTTATGATTGTTGCAAAAACTGTTAAAGGAAAGGGTGTATCGTTTTTGGAAGATAAACAAAATTGGCATGGCAAAGCTCTTTCACAAGAGCAATTTCATGAGGCCGTTAAAGAACTGGGAAATATTCAATATGATTGCCGGGGAACAATTTTAAAACCTGAAAAAACAAAAGTGTCCCATACCTCAGGCAAGAAAATTACAATGACCGGATATCAGAAAAATGATCTCATCGCAACAAGAAAAGCCTATGGCAGTGCACTTGTTCGTGTACTTTCAGAAAATCCGAATGCAGTAGTACTTGATGCTGAAACTAGCAATTCAACATTTTCTATTAAAGCCAAAGAAGCATTCCCTTCACGTTATTTTGAAATGTATATTGCCGAACAGACAATGGTAAGTGTCGCAGCAGGGCTTGCAAGAACCGGTAAAATTCCATTCATTTCAACTTTTGCTGCTTTTTTCTCCCGGGCATATGATCAAATAAGAATGAGCCAATATGCAAAATCAAATAGTAAGTTTGTCGGTTCACATGCCGGAGTATCAATCGGTGAAGACGGTTCTTCTCAGATGGGACTTGAGGATATTGCAATGTTTAGAACAATTCAGGGCAGTGTTATTTTCTACCCCTCTGATGCAGTCTCAACGGAAAAATTAGTTGAAAAAGCAGCAGCATATCAGGGTATTGTGTATATCAGAACTACCAGAAGTGATACTAAAGTTCTTTATGGAAATGATGAAGAATTTGTCATTGGCGGCAGTAAAACTGTGCGTTCAAGTAAAAATGATGTATTAACGGTAATTGGTTGCGGAATAACTCTGTATGAAGCACTTACGGCATATGAAATACTTAAAAAAGAAGGAATTATAATCCGGGTAATAGATTTGTATAGTGTTAAACCGGTAGATAAAAAATCTCTTTTGAAAGCGCATGAAGAAACAAAAAATCTTATAACTGTTGAGGACCACTATAAAGAAGGTGGTATTGGAGAAGCAGTTATTGCAACACTTGTTAATACAGGTGCAAAAGTCCACTCACTTTGTGTATCAAAAACCCCAAAAAGCGGCACACCGGCACAACTTCTTGATTTTGAAGAGATATCTGCAAATGCTATTGTAAAAGCTGTTAAAGAAATATTGAAAAGCCGTCTTGACGCAAACGCATATTTGTTGGATGATAATAGATATGCCACAAGAACTATATGAGGATAAATTGCATGAACTTGAAAAAAAAGCAGAGGAAGCTCGTGAACTAGTTATAAAAACACTCCTTGAGGCCGGTTCAGGACATTCCGCAGGACCATTAGGAATGGCCGACATTTTTACCGCATTCTACTTCCATATTCTTAATCATGATCCTAAAAACCCAGACTGGGAAGAACGTGACCGACTGATTTTATCCAACGGGCACATCTGCCCTATCAGGTATGTTTCAATGGCACAGGCCGGATATTTCCCTATAGAAGAGCTGAAAACACTTAGAAAAATAAACTCACGACTGCAGGGACATCCACATAGAACCGCACTTCCGGGTCTTGAAACAACCTCAGGTCCCCTTGGTGAAGGACTCGGACAGGCAATCGGCATTGCCTTGGGTGCAAAACTTGATAATAAGAAATATTACACGTATGTCATAACCGGAGACGGTGAACTTGATGAAGGAAATATATGGGAATCAGTTATGTTTGCGGGAAAAAACAAAATGAATAATCTAATCATGATTATAGATCGAAACAATATTCAGATTGACGGATTTACAGAGGATGTCCTGCCTCTTGAGCCATTAGGGGCAAAATTTGAAGCTTTCGGCTGGCATGTCCTTGAGGCAGATGGTAATAATATTAAACAATTTGTCGATGTTATCAATGAAGCACGCGCTATATTTGAAAAACCAACCGTTATTATTGCCCATACCATTCCTGGTAAAGGTGTTGATTTTATGGAAAAAGACTTTCATTGGCACGGGAAACCGCCAAACAGTGAAGAGGCAAAAAAAGCTTTGGATGAATTACGAACACTGAAAGGACAAATTGAAAGCGAACACAAATAAGGAGTTTTGCTTTGGAGACTTATAATTTTAAATAATACAATACTAGCGTATGTTAAATACTAACTTAAAATTAAACGATAAACTATTTGATGCAGATGTTGAAGTTGCACCGACCCGACAGGGATTTGGGGATGGTCTTGTAAAGCTTGGCGAAACTAAGCCGAATGTTGTTGCGCTCTCAGCAGATTTAACAGAATCAACCTATGCACATAAATTTGCCCAGAAGTTTCCTGAGCGCTTTTTCCAAACAGGAATTGGTGAACAGAATATGGCCTCAATTGCTGCAGGTCTTGCAGAGGCTGGAAAAATTGCTTTTATTTCATCCTATGCAACGTTTTCACCCGGTAAGAACTGGGAAACACTTCGAACGACCGCTGTCTATAACGAAGCAAATGTGAAAATCGCCGGTCATCATTCGGGTATCATGACTGGACCGGATGGTGCAACGCATCAGGCAACTGAGGATATTGCAATCACCCGCTGCTGGCCGAACATGCATGTCTATGTCCCCTGCGATTCTGTTGAGGCTACTAAAGCAACAATTGCTGCAACTGATATAAAAACGCCGGTGTATCTGAGATATACAAGAGATAAAACACCGGTAATTACAACCATTGATACTCCTTTTAAAGTCGGAAAACTGCAGACATTTTGGGTTACGCAAAATCCTAAAGTCACTATATTTGCAACAGGATATATGCTCTACTATGCCCTCCTTGCTGCAAAAGAACTCGAAGAAGAAAAGCTGAACGTTTTAGTTGTTAATGTCGCAACGGTAAAGCCACTGTCAGTTGAGGATGTATTGGAAACAACACGGGACACCCAAGCTGTTGTCACTGTTGAAGATCATCAGGTGGAAGGCGGTATGGGATCTGCAATTGCAGAAGTACTTGCCAAAACCACTCCACTTCCGATAGAATTTATAGGGCTGCAGAATACATTTGCAGAGTCAGGCAAACCAACTGAACTTGTTGAAAAATACGGTATGGGGGTTGCCAGTATTAAAGACGCCGTTAAAAGAGTTATTAGAAGAAAACAATAAGTATTGAATTGTAAGAGAAACAAGCATTAATCTATGGATAGTAATCTGCTCGAAGAACTGAAGAAAATTATTAAAGGTGACGTTGCAGTTGATGAGGAAACATTAGCTGCTCATAGCCACGATGCAAGTCTGTTTGAAGTAAAACCTCAAGTTATTGTGTATCCAAAAGACGCAGAAGATGTACAAGCATTGATCAAATTTGTTGCAAGAAATAAACGGGACCATAAAACACTCTCAATTACCGGGCGTTCTGCCGGAACTGATATGGGCGGCGGTTCAATTAATGATTCAATAATTGTTGATTTTATGAAGTATTTCACACATATCGGTGAAATAAAAGACAATATCGCAACAGTTGAGCCAGGAGTGTATTACCGCGATTTTGAGAAACAAACACTTCTTAAGGATTTAATCTTTGCCTCATATCCTGCATCCCGGGAACTATGTGCAATTGGAGGTATTGTAAACAACAATTCAGGGGGCGAAAAATCACTGCAATACGGAAAAACTGAAAAATTTGTAAAGCGGACTAAAGTAGTTTTATCAGATGGTAAAGTATATGAATTAACTGCGCTGAAACGTCACCAGCTTCGGGATAAAATGGAAAAAGATACCTTTGAAGGAAGATTGTACAAAGAAATGTATAAACTTGTTTCAAAAAATTATGATTTGTTGCAAAAAGCAAAACCAAAGGTCAATAAAAACTCAGCAGGCTATTATCTATGGAATATTTGGGATAAAGAAAAAGATATTTTTGATCTGAATAAAGTCTGGGTTGGTGCGCAAGGGACATTGGGAATGCTTCTTGAAGCTGATTTGGAATTGGTTCCGGTTCATAAACACCGTGAGATGGAAATTATTTTCCTGCATGATTTAACTCATTTAGGACAAATTATCGATGCAGTATTACCTCTAAAGCCTGAAAGTTTTGAAAGTTATGATGATAATACCTTAAAACTGGCGCTTCGTTTCTTTCCGGAATTTGCCAAAAAATTAGGCCCTGTTGGACTTATTCAATCAGGACTTGCCTTTGCACCTGCATTTATGGAAATGTTTATCGGCAAACTTCCAAAGCTTATTTTACAAATTGATTTTACCGGTAATGATCCTGAAGAATTAAAACAAAAAATAGCAACGCTTCGTGAAAAATTAAAACCATTGCATCCTGAAACTAAAATTGCAATTGAAGATCAGGAAAAACGGTATTGGCTGGTAAGACGGGAAAGCTTTAATCTGTTGAGAAACAAAATCCGTGATAAACATACAGCACCGTTTATTGATGATTTTGTTATTAATCCCCATGATATTGGTGAAGTTCTTCCTCAAATTACCGATATTGTTAAAAAAAATCCTGAATTTATCTATACAGTTGCAGGACACATTGGAGATGGAAACTTCCATATAATTCCTCTCGTTGATATAAATAATCCTGCAGTCCGCACCGCAATTCCTGAAATATCAGATGAAGTGTATAAAATTATCAGCAAATATAAAGGGTCAATTACCGGTGAGCACAATGACGGATTAATACGAACACCCTATCTGGAAGGTATGTATGGAAAAGAAATTATAGAATTATTTGAGGAAACGAAAAAAATATTTGATCCGCTTGCACTTTTCAATCCACGTAAAAAAGTTCACGGGGATTTGAATTACGCTATGTCTCATATCCGCACCAATTGGGACACTATAAAAGTTCCAAAATAACAAGCTAGCTTCAAATAACTAGAATATATGTTTTCCAAAGCAATATTTGCAAACGTTTCCAGAAAAGTTATTGTTGCTACAATGGAAAAAGATGGGTTTACCCCTAAATTGATAATTGATAAGCCGGATTATATATACACACCGCATAAACATCCGGAAATTAAATATCTTGTTTGTCTGAAAGGATCAATGAAAGTTACAGTAAATGGAAAATTATTCAATTTTGAACCGGGAGATAAGCTTATTATTCCTGGAAATACCATTCATGAGGGTGTTGTTTCAAATGAAGGCTGTATGTATTTCTGGTCGGAAAAATTGGTAAATAAAAATGATTAAACTTGTTACTTATTATTTATTAGACTAGAGGTCCTGGACTGTATTCTTGGCCAGGCACCATTATTTGTTCTGCAACTTGACTGCTTCTTTCCGCCTTTTGTCGTGCGGAATATCCCAGACTACTATCAATAGTCATATCTCGCATTACTGCCTGGGCTGCAGCTCTATTATTGCCTTCCTTCATGTATTTATTTTACTATATTACTTTTTAAAAAGCAACTATGTTTAACTGCATAGTACATTATGCAATTGGCAATTGAGGATATTTTTGAGATAGTATTTGGGCTCTGAAACGTTCTATTTTTTTAATTCTATCTTCTCCTGTGCGGCTGGGTGGAAACGGAGTTAATTGCAGGCTATGTAAAGACATTACTGCAGCTCTGTCTGCAAATTGTCTTAATACCGGCTCTGAAACGTGTTCTAATTGGTTGGAATTTCTCTGCGCTATCATTACAGCAGCGAGAGTTAACGGATCTACCGTCCTATTAGTAATATAGGATAATGCTATTATAACGTTACTTACTTCATCTTCATCCCCTGCTTTGAGATCTCTAAATGTTCTTGCTAGTCGCAACGTATGAGTATCTTGAGTATGCGAACCACAACCTGCTAGTAATTCTGAAAAATCAAATGCAAAAGTATCTTCGCTTTGCCCGTTATTCTCAATTCCATAATTTACTAATACAACCTCATTAGTACTGACTCCAGAATCGCCTTCAGTTGCTCTTGGATCTACTAACGGTTGCCAACGTTCAATTGGCTTTATTTTGCCTTTTCTTATTTGTTTTTGCTGCCGTTTATAGGCAGTCTTTAACATTTCACGTATCATCGGTTTAGTAACACCATGCTTTTCCGTATTACTATATACCCCTTGATACATTTCGTTAGACATTCGGGTATTATACAGTAAAAGATTGTTTTTTAATAATTATTCGCTTGCAATTCATAAAAAAACTCTATAGTATAAATATAGTTCTTCTATGAATCAAACTGATTTGGAAAAAACAGCCAAAGAAATGGTAGCAAGTGGCAAAGGACTCCTCGCAGCAGATGAAAGTGAGAAAACATGTCAGAAACGGTTTGACAGTGTCGGAGTTGAGTGTACCGAAGAGACAAGACGAGAATACCGTTCACTTCTATTAACAACACCTGATGCTAAAGATCATATGAGCGGTGTAATTCTTTATGATGAAACTTTCTGGCAGAAAACTGAAGATGGCGACGATTTCCGAACATATCTTGCATCACATGGCATATTCCCGGGAATAAAAGTAGATAAAGGGCTTGTTGATTTACCAGGTTTTCCCAATGAGAAAGTATCTCAAGGGCTTGATGGACTGCCTGAAAGAATGGAAAATTATTCAAAGGAAGGGGCTAAATTTGCAAAATGGCGCTCAGTTATCACAATTGGTGAAGGAATTCCGACTGATGCTTGTATAAGCGCAAACGCATATGTTCTTGCACGGTATGCACGTATTTGTCAGGACGTAAATATCGTACCTATGGTTGAGCCTGAAGTACTATTTGATGGGAATCACTCAATTGAGAAGTGTGAAGAGGTTATGGCAAAAACATTTGATGCATTATTTAAAGCTATGACTTTATATAACGTATTTATGCCCGGTGCGATTTTAAAAACAAGTATGGTTCTTCCGGGAAAAGATAGTGGAACACCAATTGATCATGATGATGTTGCCCAACGAACTGTCAGGGTCTTGCATGACCATGTATCAAGTGAACTTGGTGGTGTAGTTTTCTTAAGCGGTGGGCAGACGAGTAATGACGCATTTATAAACCTGAACCGAATTGCTAAAAAAGGTCCACATCCATGGGGTGTGACATTCTCCTACTCCCGAGCACTGCAGGATCCGGTTCTTAAAGAATGGGCAAAAGACAGAAGTAATAAAGATGCTGTACAAAATTTATTTGCAAAGCAACTGCAGTTTGCAGGCAATGCCAGTAAAGGAGAACTTGATGAATCAACGCTTCATAATGATAATTTCGTAACGAAGTCTCAGGATCTTTAACCAAGGCTTTCTTCCATTGTATCTTTTGTTAATAAACCAGCTTGTGCACCAACTTTCCCAACAACCGATGCTGCATTCCATGAACCCCATTCCATTGCCTGTGCTATTGGTAATTTATTAATAGTAGCTGCCAAAAAGGCTGATGTAAACGCATCCCCTGCCCCGGTTCGTTCAACAACCGGTGCTTCATGAATGTGCTGATGATGAAAATCTCCGTTTCTTGTAAGAACATAGGATCCTTTTTTCCCGTCTGTTATTACAACTATGTTCGGTCCGTGTTTTTGACATTTTGACAAAAGTTCTTTTACATATGTCAGTTCACTCTCATTGGTTTCTTTATCAAAAAGCAGTAATTCTGCTTCTTCTTTATTAACAAAAAGCATTTCGGTGCGTTTCAAAACACTCTGCACCAGATCTTTACCATTTCGCAATTGACGGGAACCGGGATTAAATGCAATTTTTGCATTGGTTTTTTGTGCAAATTCCAAAACCGTCTTATATGGTTTTTCCCATTCGTTTGCAAGACTTGTTAGATATATAAGATCTGCTGATACATCTTCAAAATGAAAGTCATGAGACCTTGTGACATCCTCAACAAACAGCGTTCTGTCACCTCTGAAATTAATAATAACCGCAAAATTTGACGGTCCTGGCACCTGATGAACTAATACTCTTTCTATATGTTCACTTGCAAGAACATTTCGTATCTTTAATGAAAATTCATCATCACCAATTTCTGCACAAAGTGCAGCTTTTTTGCCCAGACGGGAAAGCCCAACTGCGACATTTGTTGCATTGCCGCCTATTGTGAATATATACCGGTCAACATCTATTTTTTCACCGAATCTAAAACAAAGGCCGTGATTTTTAGTATCAAGATGCGCATCTGAATTCGCATGTGCTAAGCTCATATAGGCATCAATTGTTGATTCCCCTACTGTTATGACGTTATAGTGTCTATCCATATGCTCTTCTTAGCGTAGCAAATAAAAAATCCAAAAGTCAAAGAGTAAAAAAATAAATAGATTGAAAATACATAATAATTCTATTATCCGAATGTAATCTTGACATTATATCTAACTAAACGTACAATACTGTCTTATGAGTGCGGAGAACGGAGCTAATAAAATAAAAGTTATGGGTTATGGACCTAATGGCTTACCAACACGTTCACATTTAATATATGCGCATGGGATTGTGGGACCTGTAGGTCTAGATGCTATAGAATCTGCTGTAGCTGAAGGTAGATTTCCTGCAGCAGTATTAAATGATCCAAGTGGTGTAATTTTGCATTCTACTTTACATGCGGATGGCCAAGCAGCTGGACTCCCACTACATACACATAGCAGAGATCGTAAAAAGGTATCTTAAACCCATAAAAAATTTGTACTCAAACACTGTATTTATTTACATTTAATTCTCTAAATAAATATGTATAGTTACTTATTTCAAAATGAGGCTTAATTATATTTAATTATTAGATGATAGTAAAACCAGCGTTTTAAACATTTAATTTCCTAAAATAGTAATGAGTTTTATACAAAATGTGAGATAGTTACACCAACAAGTCTGATTTTGTTCTTAAGAGGAAATAGTGATTGCAGTAATTCAAGAGAAGTTTTTTGCAATTGATCAAAAGTTGTTACTTTGTTTTCGAGAGTTTTTGAACGGGTCGATTTACTAAAATCCGACCAGGTAATTTTTATTGTAACTGTACGTCCTCTTTTTTTAGATTCTTCACACCATTTCCAGACTAATTCTGCCATTTTTATAATCTCTGATTCTATAGTGTTTCTGTCACTTGAATCTTGCTCAAATGTGGTTTCAGAACCCACAGATTTTCTCTCTCTGTTTGGATTGACCTCCCTATCATCTATGCCCCGTGCCAGATCATAATACCAAATGCCTACTTTTCCAAAGTGCTTTTGAAGATCATCTAATGAGTGTAAACGCAATTCCTTTCCTGTATGGATGCCCAATCCAATCATTTTTTTTGCAGTAACAGGACCAATCCCATAAAATTTGGCTATTGGCAATTGTGCAATAAATTCTTCACCCATGTCAGGGGTAATTGCGTATTGGCCATTTGGCTTTTTCATATCAGATGCAAGTTTTGCCAAAAATTTATTATACGAGATTCCCGCAGATGCAGTAAGTCCGGTTTTTTCAAAAATCCGGGACCGTATTATTTTTGCTGTCTTCCAGGCTGTTTCTATTTCTTGTTTGTTTTTTGTAACATCTAAATATGCCTCATCTAAGGCAAGTGGCTCAATAATATCGGTAAAGTCTGCAAATATTGTATGGATTTCTTGTGATACAGATCTATACACATCAAATCTGGGAGGTAACACTATTAATTGCGGGCATAATTTCATAGCTGTAATAAGTGGCATCGCTGAATGAACACCAAAGGTACGTGCTTCATAACTTGCAGCAGCAATAACGCCGCGTTTTGATGCATACCCGACCGCTATTGGTTTGCCTATTAATTTTGGGTTATCACGCTGCTCAACAGATGCATAAAAAGCATCCATATCAACATGAATAATTTTTCGTTGCAGTTTTGGGTTCATATGCACCCTATCATAGCACAAGATACGTTTTAAATTTTCAGACATGATAAAAAATCCCTTGTGCCTCTGGTATAATTAAAACTATGTCTGAAAATATATTGGAAGTTAAAAATTTAGTAAAGAAATATGGAAATTTCTATGCGGTAAATGGTATTTCCTTTGCTGTGCCAAAAGGAAAAGTAATCGGGTTTTTAGGACCGAATGGTGCCGGTAAAACAACGACTATTCAAATGCTTTTAGGCATAACTCAAGTAAACGGAGGCACAATTACCTACTTTGGGAAAGATTTTTCTAAATACCGTGTAGAGTGTCTGCAAAGAATTAACTTTACTTCAGCTTTTAATACATTATTAGGTAGAATTTCAGTGTGGGAAAATTTAGTCGTTTTTGCCAAAATGTATCAGGTCAAGAATACAAACGCTAAAATTTTAAAACTCATGGAAATATTTGAAATAACCGAATTAAAAAACGAGTTGTACCAAAATCTTTCTGCAGGCCAAAAAACCAGAGTGAATCTTGTAAAATCTCTTATTAATGATCCTGAGCTGATTCTCATGGATGAGCCAACTGCTTCACTGGATCCTGATATTGCAGATAAAACACTCACCCTTATTGAAACTCTGAAACATGAAAGAAATTTAGCAATATTGTATACCAGCCACAATATGAATGAGATTACCCGAATTTGTGATGAAGTTATTTTTTTGGATCATGGGAAAATTGTAGCGCATGATACTCCTGAAAATTTAACAAAAAAAATAAATACTGCAGTAATCAGACTGCAAGTGTTTGAAAATATTGCTTTGTTGGAGAAGTACTTACGGGAGCATTCACTGAAATATAGTATCGTTGATACACATACGTTTGAAATTTTGACCAGTGAAAAACTAATTCCAAAGGTACTTTTTGGTATTAGTAAAACAAATATTTTTATAAGCGATATTGAAATTCAAAAACCGTCACTTGAAGATGTATTTTTAAAGATTGCAAGAAAGGAATAATATGAGTTTATACAGAATATACGCAATATTAGTACAGGAATATTATATTACCATGCGTTCCCTTGAGGTCATTTTGGATGTATTTTTCTTTCCGTTTACTAATATTGTAATTTTCGGTTTTATTTCACTTTACTTAACTGGATCAAGTCACAGTCTAGCAGGCCAATATATATTAATCGGGATGTTACTATGGCAGATTATTTGGATAATATCTTATTCGGTTTGTCTTGGGAGTTTATGGAATATCTGGTCCAGAAACTTAAGCAATTTATTTATAGCCCCAATTATACCTCAGGAATACATTATTGCTCACACCCTTTCCTGAATATTTAAGGCAATTCTAGTGGTTGTGTTCGGGTCAATTCTATCAGCCCTTGTTTTTCATTTTAATATTCTAACAATTGGATTTATTCCCCTGCTACTTGTTTTTATTAATTTTGTTTTTTTTGCATTTTCCTGCGGGATAATTATTTTGGGATTAATATTTCGATACGGAACAAGAATTCAGGCTCTTGCCTGGGGAATAGTTCCTGTATTTCAGCCGTTATGTGCAGCGTTTTTTCCTTTAAGCATTTTGCCAAAACCGTTGCAATATATATCCTCAATATTTCCCCCAACGTTTTCATTTGAAGCAGTGCGCTATAGCCTGACGAACAACAGCACAAATTGGCATCTTTTTACAATTTCATTTGTTGAAAATATCATATATTGTGCATTTGCAATTATATTTTTTAAATATATGTTTAAAAAATCCCGCGACTCAGGCCAGTTTGCACGAAATGAAGCATGATATAGGTATTTCGTTAATCAATAGTATGTTCAATCCGATCAAAATTTTTTAGCCACTGTAAAAAGAATTGCTATCTGAGTCCATCACTAGTTATAAATACAACCAATCGATTCTATCGTAGTAAAAATTATATAAACCCTTAACGTAGTTTGCATCATTGCAGGATGAATTTGTTTTTCTCTATGTTTATGTAGAGTTTCGTAAATAAAATCGGATCTACATATTTTAAAACTATTATGTGTAAATATATATCAGTTTGTTATTTAGACCTGCTATAGAATACGTAATTAAAGTTGCGAATATTCTTATTTTGTCCTATAATATAGTGATTAGGAGCTCTAAAATATATGACACCTGATCAAGGAGTAATTCCTTTTGAAAGTATAATAAGTCCACGAGAAAAACTCCAAATTGGATTAAAAGCATTGCGTGGTGAAGGCGTACCGGAAGGGATTCCAATGACACGCATGTCTCCTTTTCCTGATGGCGAAAGATTGTTGTTTCGAGGCGAGGATGCCGGGTGGGATATTAGAAATAACGGGCTTGTTATTACACTTACTCAAGATCAAAATATGAAGAAAGATCCTTTTGGCCTTATACCATATGTTGGCTATATGAATGACACTTTCCCGGTATTTAATAATGTCTATACCCATACTCCAGGAACCCAAGAAGGACAATCTGCAGTTTGTACCTTTCCTACACTTTTTTTGGCAAATGCTATGAATGATGTTATATATGATGGAATGCCAACAGCCGGAATCCATCTTGTACAGGATTCAGACCGGGATACATCCCGATTTTATGTATATAATGCAACCCTGATGGGTTTTAGATTAGTCGCTAGTAGTGGTGAAGAAAGATTTTTGCATGATCTTATTTCTCATGATCAGGGATCTCGTTCTACACCTGCTTCGGATTTTGCGGCATATTTAGCATTAGGAAAACATATTGACCAAGTCGGTGTTGATTATAATAATATAATTAAGGATAACTTCGCTATACGTCTTGCCCATGCGTTCGATACATACTCATCTACTGTTATGGAATCTGTAATGGACGATAAAGGTGATTTGCGAAGAAATACACTTCCTGATGAATGTGATGAAATGTTGCAAACTGAATTTATAGGGTATGACTTTTTACCCCCCAAATTAATTGCACAAAGCATGCAAATAATAGAAGCACTCGATACTACCGAACACCCGTATCAGAGAACAATAATGAGAAAAAAACGTAAAGGGAGAACTGCATATTTTGATGAAGTTCGAAGACGACTGCTACAAGATCCTTCTGAGTTACAACTTGCTGCTTGAAGATAAATTAAAGGTAAATTCTTTAATCCCACATTCAGTATATTTTAGGTTAATTGTCTTTTTATTAAAAAAACTATATATAATAAAACTGTTGATATATCAGTTATTATTATATGTATGCACTAATCTTCAATTGAAAAATTGTTACACACTTCTTACTGCACAGTGACACAAATATCATGCAAGTACTTTAGAATAGTGATTGTTACTATGCAATCAGAAATAATTAAAGAAACAACATACTCTCAAAACCCCAACACTATTGATCACATCAATATGAATGAGGAACGTGAAACAAGTGTTAAGAGATCATACAATGTTGTCTGGCTTATTATCGGTATTATAGAAGCGGTACTTATTTTCCGTTTCGTCTTTGAACTTCTTGGAGCGAATCAGTATAGCGGCTTTGTTCAATTTATATATACTCTTAGTTATCCATTTGCAGTCCCCTTTCAGGATATCTTTCATGTTTCAGCAGTTTCTTATTCCATTTTGGATTGGTCATTATTAGTGGCAATGGCAGTGTATCTGGTTATCGGATACTTACTAAACCAGATTCTGAGAGTCATTTTCCCAACGCAACCACACGTTCAACATAAACTGCACACACAGGAATACTAAGGAGGTGAATTCTATGAAAACCGGAACTGGTTTAAAAAATAAAGTACAAGGAAAAACCAAACAGATAAAAGGATCCATAAACCAAAAACGCGGAAAAGGATTGAAAGGTGGTATGCAAAAAATTGAAGGGAAAATTCAGGAAAAACTTGGGGATATGGAAATGAAATCTGATTCTAAAAGAATCAAAAACAAAGCTAACCACAATTAACAACATACAGCAAATTTTAATGTTACTGTAGTACAGTAAAGTAATGACAACCTTTTATATATCTATTATAGAATTAGTATGTATCTTAGTGACAAAAAATTGGGTGCCTATTGTTTTTCAGGATGTAACAATATCGATAAAGAAAATTTATATGTCATCCAATAATCCACTAAAAACGGTTAAGGATATGAGGTTCTCGTATCCATTTGGTTGATAATTACTATCCCTTTTGCAATACTGCGTTGCTGTTCAGCATGGTTGGCTACTATGTCTAATATTTCCTCTTCTGTTCCACCTACATAACTATAATCATTTGGGATCAATGTCAGTGCAATATATGTACTCTCATCACCTATTTGTTCCCGTTTAACAAAACTAACTGACCCTTCATCCTTTACTACTGCTACATCAGGTCCCATAAACGATACTTGTGCTAGCATGCCATCATCTTGACGGAGATTAATTCTAACTGCATGAGGAGTATCTTCGTTAACGGAAATAAAAAATTCTATAAAATGATCAGCTGGTGTGGTAAATACCTCTTTTACCCCATTTGGTCCCACCTTTAATTTTTTATCAACCAGTGCAGCAATTGCCTGCCGGTTATACGGTTTTAAATCCGATAAACTGACACCAAATGGTTTTCTTCGTTGATCGAAACCAGATTCTGTTATTTTGTATTCAATAAGTGTATCAAATACTGCAGCGAGTGCATCCCGTCTCCCCATACCGAAAGATTGAGCATTTCCAATAACTAAATGAGATAGTGCATCCTGCATATTGTTTCCTAATCGTTCCTGCGGCCCTGGCATAATTGTCACAGTATATGCTAAATATGAAAAATATCAAGCAATTACTAGTATAAAAATACGGTCATTATTAATAACCCGGAATGTCCCAAACAAAAAAGGTATTGTTGTTGATATGTTATTGATACTATGGTCTATGTCTTGTATTTTTATTAATTTGTAATATAATTTGCGTATTATGGGTGTTGTGGAAGCTAAAAATTTTATGATAGATGCTGGTATCGGAATTACCGGTTCTGTGGCTGAACGGGCAATGTGCGCATTAGCTGTTTCTGATATTAAAAGGAGGTTATCACCAAATCATGAAGCTCAAAGAGGTGGTGCAAACCAACTTCCTGGAAGACAATCCATAAAATTGAGAGAAGGTGAATATACATTAACTTTTAACCTTCCATCTATTACTACCGATACGGATGTAATTACATCAGATTTGGATCCTACGGTTGTAACTGGTACAGTACCTTTTGATAGAACAATTCCGCAAGCCGGTACACCAATTTATCAAGCTACACAGCTTTCACGTGAAGATGGCGGTTTATTAGTAACTCAAACTAAAAAACTGCATGAACCTCGACTTAGTTTTCAATTAGAAATAGATGATGTTTCTTTAGGGTATATAATATCTGGTAACGAATTATATTTAGTTATGAAACAAGGACAAAACCAGCCACACCCAGATGAAAATGATCTTGTTGTCATTAAAACACCCCATGCAGTAACTTCAAAAGTTATGGGATTAGTTCTGCGTACACTTGCCCATGGTATTGAAGAAAATCAAACTTTACAGTAACTAATCCAATAAACGCTTAAAAGTAATACCTGGACTATTGTAAAAATAGATAACTGTCCCAAACATTGACATGTTGCTGTTTAAAAAAATTCACTAAAAAGAATGAAATAAATTCTAAAAACGCCAAACAAAAATTTGCTAATATCATCAGATGACTACACAGCAATTATTTATACTTTCTGAGCAGGCTTTAACAAATGTATTTGATCAAATTACTCAAGCACAGTTTAGTCTAATAGTTCCTATGAATCTTAGAGTACCTAAATCTATGCAAAGCAACGAAATAAACCTTAAAAAACTGATGAATAACTATGCTTATGACGATGCATGGGTACCAGACACACTTGCTGGAAAAACGATAGCAGAACTAGGAAATAAATATGATGGTGATTTATTAGGAGGAAATCCGAAAAAGAATTGGGATATGATCATAACTAAAGCGGTCAAGGCTGTTCGGGATTTAACTGATTCTGACTTAGAAAGGATTACACATCTATCATATGGTGATTATCCTGTAAAAGACTATCTTTGGCATATTACCAGATTTCGAACATTCGGAACAGTTGATATTGCGCAATTTATTAATGTAGATGCATCATTACCTGAGGATTTAATCGATGGAATGTGGAAAATATTAGTTCCTCAGGCAGAAATGCTTAGAAAATTTGGTACGTTTGGCCCTGAAGTAGCGGTTTCAAAAAATGCCCCATTATATGACAGACTATTAGCTCTTTCAGGTCGACAGCCTAAATTAGGCTAAATGTGCTAAATTAAGAGAAATTTAGATTCAAAAAGATTGTTTTTATATAATTGGAACATATCTTGCACTGAATAGTTACGAATAACCTCTACACATGCATTTGCTTATAGTTTTTTACTTTTTTTAAGAATTTGCTAATTGACATCGGTAGTTGACTTTCATACGCTTAAAAAGGACTAATGAAATCCCGTAATAAAAAGAAAAACAAGATATCAAAAAAACCAGGTCTGATATTATTTTTTATTTTTGCAGCCCTTTTTTGTGTTGTAATAGTAACTCTCCCATCAACACAAACAAACCGATTGTCTTACGGAGCTTCAATTCCATTTACGCCTGTCCCCGCTAAAAATAATTTGCAGCTTGACTGGTTTTTACCGCCGACATATACGCCTCCTACACAGCAGGTGGAGCCTGCGCAGGAATCAAATCAAGTGCCTTCTATTCCGGCAGTATCTTCAACGCAATCAAATCCCGCTCCTTCATCAGGTCCAAATCCTGCGACGTGTTCAGGCTATGAGGATAGCGGTGTGCCCATTCCTTCCAATTGCACCTGTCCCGGTGTTTATCTTATCTGTCCCTGGACGAAAACTGACCCGACAGATGTAACCGTTGGGCCAAACGGATGTGAGGACTCATTAGTAGTAGGACCGCCTCCGGCAACCGGCAAATTTTGTATTGATAAACCTGTAATTTACCTGTATCCAACAACACCAATATATGTGAATGTAACGGTAAACAGTACCGGCTCGGTTGTTATCTCTAATCCAACATACCCGCAAAACGGATGGAAAAATATCCTTGCAAACCCCGGCGGTACCCTGCAATATCAAGGCAGCAACTATACTGAACTTTTCTATGAAACTTCCGTAACGCAATTTCAAAAACCTACAAACGGTATCATTCTAAAAACAACTACATTAGTGGACAGTCTCAATACTATTCTTACGCAACTAGGGTTAATCAGTAATGAAAAACAGGAATTTCTATCGTACTGGGTGCCAAGACTGATTGCACTTCACTCACCGTATATATTTTTCTCACTCCTCACCCCATTTGCTAAAGCTCAAATTGATTCGGTAACTATATCCCCCAAACCTGAAACGATGATAGATTTTATCACTTATTTCAAACCCGTTGCGACAGATGCTAACACTTCTATTTTGAAATTACCCACACCTGTTGCGCGCAAAGGCTTTGTGGCTGTGGAATGGGGCGGCGTAATAGATAAGTAAACGTTGGTGGTAGTAAGTGGATTAGTGTAATGCAAAATCGTTAACAATTTGTTTGAATTCATATTCCAATTGAGCATCGGTATTTGTTTGCGTATACCCTAATTCTAAGAGATATAGATTTCCAGCATGTGTAAAAATATATGCTATAGAATGATACGGACCATTGACACTCGTAAGAATTGCATCATACCGTTGTGCAGATATGCCACTCACTGTAACAGGTGACTTTTGATATTTAAGAAGCGAGTAGATCAGTTTCATTCTATTTATATTAGTTGTCGTTGCCGGAATCACTTGTAAAATAACATGCGATTTCATACTCGGGTCATCTTGCGGGGGTTGAAGATATACCACAGTACCGCCAGTAACTCCGGCACTTTCGCTTTCACTCCAGGTTTTTGGATACGACAGTGTGTAACTACCTTCATTCAGAACGGCAACCGAATTTAGCTGTGCAGAAGGAATATTCACTGATGAGATTGGATTTTTTTTATGAGTAATTAAATAAAATGTTACAGGGATAACAATAATGAGGATTACAATACCAATAAATACAAGACGATATTTTTTTGTAGAAGTTGTATTTTTCGAAAGCGAATTCATTTTATTTTTTGCTCACCGTAAAAGCTATTGCACACACTAATTAACAGTATAACTCATTTTAAATACCCAACACCAGGAAAATGGATAAAACAATCAACAACATTTTTCTAAAAGCTGTCTGTGAAATGAAGTGGTTTATTATCAAGAATTAGAAGATATAATGTATTCGTTTCTTCATTTGGTAAAAAACTTTTTGCTTTTTCCGCTGAAAGGAGTGCATCTGTTGGTTCATGTAATCTGTATTCACTGATGGCAAGAATTGCATAAAGACTTCCATCATTAGGATATTCGTAAAGACCGTTTAGTGCATATTGCTTTGCAGTTTTGGGGTCACTATTAGTGTATATGAATCCGAGAGCCTGAAAAGCATACAATGTAAATGTAGAGTGGGAATTTCTATTTGCCAGGACTTCTTTATAATATTTTATTGCATTTTGTATATCCCCTAACTGTTCGTATGTATAGCCCAAATTAAAAAGATTTGTATCATTTGGCAATAGTGCAACGGATTTTTTATAATGTATTAGTGCTAGCTTTGAATTTCCGATTTGTGTATATGCAGAACCGAGATTGTTCTCTGAGTCAAAGTTGTCCTGCAGTGAAATATCATGAGAAAATAATGTCAACTGATTTTGCCAGTCTGTATTTCTTATAATAGTTCTTATTGATAAAAGGCATATAATTATTACCGCACCAACATATCCTAGTGTTTGTAATTTTTTATACTGTTTGCTAATCGACTGAATTAAAATTGCTACTATTCCAAGAAGACCTACCATTGGAAAATAAAACCACCTATCAGAAACAGTAAAATCCAATGGAAATATTTGTAAATGTAATGCAATTCCCATTAAAAACCAAGATAAGAAAAAAATAAATAGTGAAAGTTGATTTTTTTGTTTTTTAAAAACATACCATCCCAATAAACATATACTGATCAAAAAAAGTGTGTCAATAAGTAAAGGGAAATAAAATATTGAAGAATTTATATGCTGTACAATCCATTCCTGATCAACCGATAAACTAAGCGGCAAGAAAAATGTTTTTATATAATAATAAAAAATTGCAGGGATAGTTATAATTCTTCCCAACAAAGAAAGCTTTGCAATTGAGACTAAAGTAAGTTTAGTAAGAAACGCTCCTCCTACCACAAACCGTAAGAATAAATATATAAAAGATATTATTAAAGAATAGATTATAAAAACTCGTATCTGCTTTTTATGAAATAACAATCTATAGAATAAGATCAAAAATATAAAAAGAACTCCCGTTTCTCTGGTTAATGTGGATAGTAATAGAAGCGAAAAAATAACAAGAAAATTTCTATTACTTACATGATCTTTTATAGAGAGTAATACTGCTGTTATGCCAAAAAGAAAAAACAAAGGATTTCCGGATGAAGCTATGTAAGAAACTGCTTCAATCTGGATTGGGTGAATCAAAAAGATTAATGATAAAAAAAAGGACAATTTATTTGAAAAAAATTTCTTAAAAAGGACAAAAACCAGTATCGAATTGGTTATATGTAAACATACCTGTAAAATGTGATAATAAAAAGAAGAATTCCCAAAAACGGAATACAATAACATAAAGTAAATTGCAGTAATAGGACGATATTCACCACCAGAATTAAACAAACTTCCTCTAAATGAATCTATAAGAAATTGAATATTTAACGTATGAATTTGAGGATTATTAATTATATACGCTATATCATCCCAAAGGAATTCATTAAAAAGCATATTTGCAAAAACTAGTAATCCAATTAAGATTATCCAGGTTATGGCTTTTGATGTAGTTAATGGGACGAAATAATTTCTAATAGAGAATTCTTGCTCTTCTCGTTCTCTCTTCTGCATGTAATCATATTATAATAGTAAGTTGATTAGTACAATCATAAAATTTGATCAAATGTATATTTATTAGAATAAAATTAAATGAACTAAATTAATAAAGTAGTATATATAATGCCCACAAAGTCCTGGATGAACGTTGTCCAAAACAAAGAAGAAAGTAGCCTCTTATAATTGTTTAAAGATATTTTGGGATGTATAATACAAAAAGTTACAAGATATAAGATACAGATGACTAAGGTGTATTTTCTAACAAAGTTTTTTAACCTTGATTAATCTACGGGAACAAACCTGAAACCCTCTTTGAGATACCAGCTATCAAATGAAAAAATATAATCAGCACCTAGTTTTATTGCAGTTTCACAAACCACAGCATCAAAGATTGTATTTTTTTTAGAGATTGTTTTTTCAAACCTTTGACTTGCTTTTAATTGAATCTCGTCAGTAATAAATTCAATTAAAAACGCACCGGCTTGATATTGTCTATTTATAAGATGTGCTTTCTCAGGGAGATTCTTTGCTCTTTTTAATGCCGTAATTGCCTCTAGAATTGCTGTATTGGGGAAAACAATTTCATAACCTTCAGTCAATAACCATTCACTTACTTTCTGTGCTCTAAGGTGATTAGCATCTTGTTCATCAGCTAATGCAACTAATCCATCAGCATCACCAACTACCAACCTATTCATCATGACCTCCAAAAGCATATTTTGCTGTATCCTCAGAGACATCCGTAGGATCATTTGGTTTAGAAGGAATATCTTTTGCCATCTTGGATAAATTAACGAGAGCTTTTGCAGAATTTATCTTTGGAGATATTATCTTTAAACCAGCATCTAAAGCTTCACGAATCAATTCAGACTCAACCTTATTTTTAGCTTTTGCTAATAAATCAATTCTTTGCTTAGTTTCATTGGAGATATGTACACTTATTCTTTGCATAAATATATTATATCATACGTATTACGTATGTCAAGCGGCAATAATAATATAAATTTTAATATATTAATTCGGTAATAAATTTGAAATTTTATTTCAACCTTAAAGCCCGGCTGAACAATGTCCAAATCTATAAAAGAATAGCCTCATATTTTTATTTGTAAATAGTAATTATGTCTTACTCTTTGAAAATAAATAAATACACATTTACGATTGATTCAATCGAATTTAATTCAATCATTCCTAATCTGTATATTTTGAGTAAATTGTATATAAAAATAACTGATTGGCTCTGATAGGTGTTAAAATAAACCTATGACGATTTTTATTGTGTTACTCCTTAAACTAATACCATTATATGGCATTATTATGTTGGGATTTCTAATTGGATATTTTTTTAAAATGCAAAAAGACTTTCTTGCAAAGTCTATTATTTATGTTATTGCACCAATTGTTATTTTCACCGGAGTTGTAACAACTAAGATTACTTTCGGCACTTTATCAATACCGCTTCTTTTTTTCTTTGTGTGTTGTATTATCTCTTTTTTAACATATTACCTATCAGGATTTATCTGGAAAGATGCAACCAAAAATATATTAGCTTTTATTGCAGGCACTTCAAATACCGGGTATTTAGGAATACCAATAGGGATAGCACTCTTTGGTAACAGTGTCATTGGAATTGTTGCATTGATTGTACTTGGAACGTCGTTATATACAAATTCTGTTGGTCTTTACATTGCAGCTAGAGGTAAATACTCTGTTAACGAAAGCATAAATACAATTATAAAAATTCCGATTCTTTACGCTTTTTTTGCTGGATTATTGGTTAATTTGGCAAATATTCACTTTGGTCAAATGTATTTTGAAACGGTTACTATATTTAATGATGCATATATTCTTATTGGAATGTTTCTCATTGGATTAGGTTTAGCCGAAAATAAAGGATTTATATTTAATTGGAAATTTGTAGGAATCACTTTTTTTGCGGAATTTATCTTATGGCCTTTAGTCATGGTTATAATTCTCTTTCTTGACGGAATTACTTTCCATATTTATAGTGGATCACTTCAAAAAATAATTATTATTATGTCAGTTCTTCCTGTTGCCACTAATGTTATTGCGTACACATCACTTTTGAAAACTCATTCAAAAGAAGTATCATTAGTAGTATTCCTCACTACTCTTTTCGCTCTATTTTATATTCCATTAATTGCAAACATATTTTTAGGTAAATAAATACAAAAATGATGTCGATTTTCAAAAGTCTAAAACAATAATGTTACTTATAAATTTAGAGTATTGTCAATAAAACGTCTTGTAAACATAGTAACTATTATGTATTATAAGTGGTAATTTGTATAAATTAGAACGTGGCGTGTATGGGATATAATCGACAAGAATCTGAGCAATTCTTAGAAGCAGGTATGCAACCATTACCTGTGCTTTTTGTTGAAGGAGCACTTGCTCCGGAGTTCACGGGTTATCCGTTACTTCAATCGCTTAATGCTGAAGGGTATCCGGTATTTCTGCTTAATCAATTATTTCCGGTGAATTTTGGGTTCGGAGTAAAAAATGCAGTAGCGAGAAGGGTACATGAAATCAATAGAGATCACAATGGACCTGTTGCAATCGTCGGTCACAGCATTGGAGCTAAATATGCTTTGGAAACATTAGAAGAGCATCCTGATGAAGTAGCAGGAGTAATTGCAGTTGCTGGTGTGGTAAATGACCCCTTGCATTTCGTTACCAGACCTTGGTTTGGTAGAAATCACTATACAGAAACTGATATACCCCAAGAGAGACAAACAGTAGGTGTTGCAACTCCCGGAGATTTAGTACTGCCACCACTAATTACAAGGAACAATCAACTCACAGAACAAAAAGTTGTATGGAGTTGGTTACTTCCACCTCCGATTGCACATCAGGCAATTATTTTTGACCCTATGACTCACCTTTTTATCAAGGATAAATTACGCGAAATGACAATTAATGTACGCTCAATGCAAACAGCTCAATCTCATGCGGTAGTCGCAAGAACAATATAAAAATCATTATGAGAAAATAATCAAAACAACGGAGAAAATAACCTCAAAAAGTTTGTTTGGAGACATTTTGAATATCCAAAACAGTTTATCTAAATCAGAGTTTATATAGTGATCAATATTATTATTAATTAAAATGGTGTTAGCTAAATGGTTGACAAATGTACTTTTATGGTATAAAATGTACATAATATGCCACAAAATATACGTATTACAATCACTCCCGATCTAGAAAAGGCTCTTAATATCTTAAGACAGTCTACCACTGGAACTCTTAATACTACTGAACTGATAAAATTGGCAGTTGGTGAATTAGCTCAGTTGAAAAAATCAAAGATAACTGACATTAATGAAGATATTACCACTAAAGAAATGGATAAAATTGGCGCACGATTATTTTATGAATGGGCCAAAGAGGATAATACTCTTGATGATAATAATATTTCCCCTAATGCAGAACTAAAACCGTTTATCCCTGAACGTTATGTATCAAATCGTTAAGCTCACATTCCCTTTTGCTGATAATTTTGACAAAGCGAAACATCGCCCAGCTCTTGTAGTTTCTCCATCATTCGGACCACACAATCAACTTATAGTTGCTTATATTACAAAAAACTTAGATGATCGATTGGAAACTGACATTTTGCTTGATCCAAACGATATTGATTTTCATTTAACTGGACTTCGTTCTGCATCATTAATTAAACTTCATAGACTAATTACGGTTACTCCTTCAAAACTTGGAGTTGTTGGAGTATTACCTAATAAACGCATATCAGAAGTTAAAGGTAAACTAATAAATGTTTTTCAACTGAAGTAACTTTATGAGGAAAAATTTCCAAAAAAATATGATTTTTTGACTAAATTAATACTATAGTGAATATGAGGTACTGTGACTTGAAATTCCTAAATTAGAGTAAATAGCCTTGGAAAATTAGTTTGGAATATAAGAATTCCGGCTGAACATTGTCCAAAACAAGGAGGAAATTAGCCTCAGAGTGTTTGTTTGGAGATATTACAAATGTCATAAACAGCAATAATAGTAATAAATTTATCAATTGTAGTTTATAAATTTATAAAAAATATCTAACTTGACAAAATGTACATATTGTACTAATATTTTGTTATGACCCTTACAGTTTCAATAAGTGACTTGAGAAATAACCTTTCTGACTATTTAGAAAAAGTTATGAAAGGAACTCGTATTTTTGTTAGAGATGATAAACGTGGAATTACTGTTGCAGAACTAATTCACACATCTACATTTGATAAAGTATCCTATGAAAAAACACTTCGTAAAGCAGTAGGAGTTTTATCAGAAGATAATCATCCTGAATGGAAAACTAAAAGCGATGTTATTAATTGGGTTACTAAAAATCGTTTATCTGATGATAGAAATATGTAATTATGTACCTTCTCGATACTGATGTTCTAATATGGGTTCTACGCGGAAAAGCAGAAATAATCGAAAAAGTTTCTCAATTTAAAGATCAAGAAGTTTTATGTATCTCAGTTATATCAATAGCAGAGATTTACAAAAATATTTATCCTTCTGAATTGACCACTACCAAGGATTATCTTAATCAACATATTCAACTTGATGTAAATTCAAAAATTGCAAAAGTTGCTGGACTTTATTGGCAGCAATATTCAAAACAATTAAAAGGTTTAAGTCTTACAGATTGTTTGATTGCAGCAACTGCAAATTTTAATAATTCTACTTTAGTTTCACTTAATACAAAACATTTTCCAATGAAAGATATTGTAGTACTTAATCCTCTCAATTGACTATATATCCCAAATATAATTTATGTAAATTTATTAATAAAATTGAAAAGTTATTGTATTAAATGCCGTCAAAACTCCCGGTGAAACATTGCCCAAAACAAAGAGTGAAATAGCCTCATATTTTTGTTTGAAGATATTTAGAATGTCCCAAACAGTTTATGTAAATCTGAATCTATATAATGATTAATACAAAATACCTATGTAAAAAATTATTAATTTAGAACCGTTCCCACATCTTCAAAAATGACTATGTTATACTATTCGTATATGGATATTAATACTATAAAACAAATTTCAACTCCAATACTAAAAAATATGGAGTAACTCGAGCTGCTATATTTGGATCTGCTGCTAATGGAAGTATGACTATTAAAAGTGATATAGACATTTTAGTTGAATTACCAAAAAATATTCATGGATTTGACTATGTGGATTTAAAAGTTGATTTACAAACTGATTTAGAAGCGGGATTGGGAAAAAAAGTGGATCTAGTTGAATATGAATTAATTAAACCAACTTTAAAAAAATATATATTACCCTCTCAACAACAAATAATTTAACATTAGTAAAGATTTTCAAATATATATTGACGATATTTTATTTTCAATTAAT
>Ga0206821_10022_pt1 | contig 37751 bp, 39 predicted proteins | sample Alteio_BWOrgCont_85_FD_152860 | JGI IMG/M metagenome (GOLD analysis project Ga0206821, IMG submission 152860) | Enriched cells from forest soil in Barre Woods Harvard Forest LTER site, Petersham, Massachusetts, United States -... | ecosystem: Environmental > Terrestrial > Soil > Temperate forest >...
ATTATTTTTGTACTCAAAAGAAGCTTCACCAATAAGTACTGGAAACCATTTCAAAATATAGTTCTCAAATTGGTTCCAACTTTTAGCTTGAATGTCACAAAATGACCTATAGTTGAAAATTGTCTAAACTTCCTTTATAATCTCATTCTTCTTATGTCAGAACGAGTAAAAAATTTTATTACTCTAAGTAGACCATGGCAAGATACTCGCTTTATGGGTGAATTTGGCGCTTCTGCATGCGTTCTTGCAGAACCGAATTTCCAGAAAATATTCATACAAGGTATCGTCAAAAATCCGGGGGAGATTATGGGAACAAACGGCAACGTCTTAGCCAGATTATATTCAGCTCCCCTTTCTTTATGGGATCAATGGACTAAGCGTGATACTCTTTTCGGAGATGCAAGGTTAGGTAATAATGGGTTGGTTTTGGTTAAAAATCCTGAAAGCAAACCTATTAAGGAATCAGGATGCGGTGAAATGAATGCGATAACTTTTTCGGCAGGCCATTTATTTGTAGCTGTACACGATAATGGCGGATTTAAGATATGGCGACCTATCCGTGGACGTAATATTTATGGTACTAATACGGCTTATCAACATGATCTTACGACTGGTTATACTGCGTTTTTAAAAGGGCTACCAAACGGGTACAAAGTACCTATCTGGCAAGGTAAGTAAACTGATTCATATAATAATATAATATGTCCTTATATTTTCTTGTTATATCACTTTATAGTAGTGCTTGTTATAAATGCTCTTAACACGTATAATTTAAAAATAATCTAATAAAAAGATTTATTGTTATGAAAATACAAATTATTATTGGTAGTACTCGTCCCGGTCGCGTTGGTCCTCAAATTGCTCAGTGGGTATTGGCAACTATGCCAAAAGAAGAGCAAATTTCCTATGAAATTGTTGATATAGCAGATTACCATTTACCATTATTTGACGAGCCTAAGCATCCATCTACCGGTGAATATTCAAAAGAACATACAAAAGTGTGGAGTAAAAAAATCAATGAGGCTGACGCGTATATTTTTGTAACACCTGAATATAACGCAGGTTATCCTGCATCGTTGAAAAATGCTATTGATTTTTTATATCATGAATGGACCGCTAAGCCAGCTTTGATAGTAAGTTACGGGATACGTGGTGGTCAAGGTGCATCAGCACAACTCAAACAAGTACTTGAACGGTTAAAAATGAAGCCCACTGAGTTGAGTCCTGCGTTTTCAGTCAGTGCGGATATGCATGATGAGGCTGGACAAATAAAGAATATAAGCGAGTCGTTTGAGTCCTATGAAGCGGAAATTAAAAATGCGAATGAACAACTCCTCAAAATCGCTAACTCAAAGGAATAAATAATTTTTTGAAACTGAATTTTTTCTCATCCCCAAAAAGAGTACCCTTCTTAAGGGCTCATTTTCATATATGTACTCCCCTATTTAATAACTCCTTATTATTAACTAGAATATAGGAATGAAAAATAATTATATTATTGTTATTGGTGGCGGTATTGCAGGAACTGCTGCTGCATATACACTTTCTCAAAAAGGGTATCCAGTAACAATTATCGAAAAAAATGATCGTTTGGGAGGACGAGTTCATAGCATTATCACTGATGATGCAACTTTTGAAATGGGAGCAGGATTTCTCACAGATATCTACACAAATATTTTTGTCTTCCTCAAAAAAAATGGTCTTGATACATACTTGCAGACACGGAAAAGCAGATCTGCTGTAGTTAAAGATGGTTTACTGTTCCCATTGCTTGCAAAATCAACATTGTTGGGAAGCTCTCTTGTTTCACATAAGGCAAAGCTGCAATTTATAAGCGAATTTGCTAAAACCGTAGCTGCATGGAATAAGCTTGACTCTAAAAATTGGTGGAAAGCATACCCGTTTGATAAACAATCAGTTATTCAGGCATTAACAAAAGGTAACGATAGTGAATTGGTTGACTATCTTATCCAACCGGCACTTGATGGCTACTGTTATTGGTCAGCAGAACATACTTCAGAAGCGATGCTGCTTTTAATTCTTAAAGCCGCATTTACCCGTCAGCATACATTTATTCTCAAGTGCGGATTACAACATATTCCAGAAACAGCTGCTAATGGTAGTGAAGTACTTCTTTCACATGAGGTGACACAAGTACAAAAAATTTCCGAAAAAGAGTATGAGGTTACTGTTAAAAATAATCGCGGGACAAAAAAACTTCGGGCAAGCGGGATTGTCTGTTCCACAACTGCAACAGGCATACCAAAAGTGATAAAAGGTCTAAATGATAAACAAAAGGCGTTTTTTTCATCAATTCATTACTCATCAACTGCGATAGTTGCGAAAATATATAATCCAAAAATCACACCTCCGAATTACGCAATCGCTTATCCACGTAAGGAGAGTAAGACTATTGGTGCAATAACGATTGTTTCGGATATAGCAAATAATAAGAAAAAGAATATAACGTTGGTAAAACTATTTGCCTCAGGTGCAAAGGGTAAACAACTTTGCAAGGAATCAGATAATAGTATTGATTCAGCACTTTCAAAGGCTGCATCAATCAGTAATAGTATTTTTAAGGGCTCAACCGATCCAACCTCTCGATATATACAGCGTTGGGAAGAAGCAATACCAGAATTTAATGTTGGACACTTTCAACGCTTAAAAGCATTTATGGATGGTGAAATTGAAACTGATAAGATAGTTTTTGCAGGTGACTATATTGGTGGATCTTTTATTGAAGGAGCTTTTACCAGTGGTGTGGAAGCAGCAACACGCCTTGAAAGACAAATGTCTTAATAGTACTTATTCTAATACTTCTTGTTTTCAACTTTTATCCTGAATGTCCACAGATGGTCAACTCGATTTCACTATGTAGTCTTCAGGTCGTTTCTATTTTTTATATATTTTTAATTAATAATGCTCTTTAAATATGTATTTCATTATCGTATATAGTATAATAGCCTATCATGAGTTCAAATCCTGAAAATGCACAAGTTACTATTGGTGGTCATTTCGTTGGACAAGGGACAAGTATCTTTAGATATGCTCTCGAATCCGAATTCCGTGATCAAGGTGCTGATGTTACAATTCATAATTTACGAGATGGTAGTCCTATTGCAATGACTACATGGATGGCAATTCGTGAGGGGTATCGGGTAGCGCCGCATAATGGGCTCGTCCGAAGTGCGTTATATAGTGATGGACAAAGAAGGGCAGGTGCACTTACCACATCTGCAAACCGTGGTTTTTTCTCAGGGTTTACGGGAGATGAAAAAATTGTTGCAGTACACGGTATGTACGGAATAGGAAGAGATCGTTATCTAGCAGGAGGAGATGTTTATCCTGAAACCTTTGTAGATGGAAGGACAACATCTTATGTTACACTGCCACAAACAAGAGATTTATTAAATGAAAAGAGCAGTGAGAAGCCCAAAGCGATTGAGGTCGTTGGCTTTATGGTCCCTTCCCAACTGAGGAGTGAAAAAAGACGTGCGGATAGACAAGAAAAATTTGCGCTTGGTGAGCCGACAGATGACAATCCCCTTAGAATTGCTTTCATGACAACGGGTCAATTTAATAATATGGATTATCTTCACGATACACTCATGAAAGATCCTTTGATTACTCGTTGGATAAAGGAGGGAAGAGCTCAGTTAGATATTTATTTGTGGAATAGTTTGACGCATGCACTAGATACCTATTCACGTGCGAAAATTGCTGGATTAAAACCAGTTATGCGGGAAAAGTATCATCCTAAATTTGATGAAGGACATGGTGTACAGATTTTTTCCAATCCATTTCGTGTGAAAGCCATTGAAGGAGCCGTACAAATGGGATATGCCAATGATATTCTTTTTTCAATTGCAGCAGAAAAAATGCCGTGGTTCTCTGAATTACCAGGAATAGGGCTTCCTATAGTTGCCCAAAATAATAAAATGGCTATGAATACTCAATGGGCTCAAGAAATGGGTTTGATTGGTCCGGATTCCGAATTAGCCTCTCCAGGTGAAGTTATACTTGATCAATTACGCAGTCCACAGAGTAGATTTAGAACACAATATGAAAGAGTTGCAGATGGAAATACAAAAGTAGCGCAAGAAGTTGGAAATCAAAATTTTGAACTTTTTAGTGCAGCACGACAAATTCCTCAAAGAGTGCTTGGAGCTACTAGATAAACAGATACATTTTTTGTTATAATGTAAGTCATTGTTTGGCCTACATGCTGAGGTAGCCAAGGTGGTCACGGCGGGTGTCTGAAGAACATCAGATCGCAGTTCGACTCTGCGCCTCAGCACAAATACCTTTAAGAGAGCCTCAGTAACGCACTATAGGGTTGACAAAACGTCCGATTTAGTATATTATACCCCGATGTGAAATCAACCATGTATTTGGTTGATTTTCTATTTTATGATACAGACAATACTTTTAACAGCGTTGTCCTCACAACTTAGTTTTTCTAAACCTTCTGCAAAATCCCCTACTCCTCAGATTGTTTTTACACGGGTTCTTCCACAGGAGAACTACGTTAGTTACACCGTGCAAAAAAATGACACATTGGAATCGATAGCATTTAATTACTACGGATCAAAGGATTATTGGACAACATTGTGGAATGACAATTCATGGATTTCTGATCCAAGCAATCTTGAAGCCGGACGGATGATTAAAATTAACACAGAAAAGCCGTCTAAGCCTGAACAGCTGGAATCTAATTTGGCAACTGAGTATGCGGCTTTGACTCAAAAGGAAGATCAAGCATATTTGCAAAAGATTGGTTATATTCCAAGTACAACATCATCTTCTGTTGTTACGCCAATACCTACTATTACCCCAGTGTCTGGACAAACTCAGATAACGCCTGAACCGACAATTGCTATCTCAAACGTGTCTCCATCACCAATTATTACACAAGTTCCGGCGGTTGTTTCAAGTACAGCATCGTCGATATCAGATGCTGCGATTACTTATTTGGGTAATTGTGAAGCCGGAATGAATCCGAGTAAAAATACTGGAAACGGTTATTATGGTGCATTTCAGTTTTCTTATGGTACATGGCAAAGTTTGAATACAGGATACGCACGAGCCGATCTTGCTCCTATCGGGGTACAAGAGGCTGCGGTAAAACAGCTTCTTTCGAGATCAAGTATTTATACTCAATTTCCTGCATGTGCTGTACAAATGCATAGTGCCGGGTTACTCTAACCTCTAAACAAAACGTAGCTGGAGTAGTATATTCCTAGCTGCAATATACCCCATAGTACTTGACAAAAATCCCATAGTCCTGTACAATTATTCACTATAGGTCTAATAAGACCTAGGATATATGTTTAAAAAGATACTTGTATTAATACCTATCGCTTTGGCTATCGGAGTTATGCAGGCACAAGCCTACAGCTCATTTTTGCCGAAAGTTTCTTCTGTGCAAAATCAAGCGCAGACACAAAGCCAGCTTCTTGCTCGGCATGATATGTCTCTTGGTGATAGATATCCTATCCCCTCGGTTAATTCTGTGTTTAAAGATAATATCTTGTTAACGCTTGGATATTTATCTGGATCTGTAAAAAATCAAAGTCAAATTAATTGGGATACATTACACAAAGACGCAACCTATGAAATTGTCTTACAACCGGGTGAGGTATTCGCTTTTCATGATGATGTTTTGCCCCAGTTTGCTGGCAAAAAAATTATCACAACCAATGCACATTTTGGTGCTTCTGAAGGTTTTGAATACGACGGAGATTTATATGGTGACGGTGTTTGCCATTTAGCATCTCTTATGAATTGGGTTGCTCGTGACGCGGGACTTGAAGTTGTCGCTCCGACTCCTCACAATTTCGCTGTAATTCCTGATATTGACGCAAAATATGGAACAGCTATCTATTACGCGGCTGGAGATACCGGTACAAATGAAGCGCAAAATTTATATATTGAAAACACTTTGAATAAGCCTGTACAATTTGTATTTACTTACAAGAATAATGATTTGACGTTCAGCATTTATAAATAGATGCGATGATCTAAAGAGTTAGATTAAGCCACAAATCCCAAAACTTCCATCATTTCTTTTGCTTCAATTATATTGCCGTTTTCAATTGTTTCATTGAGAATAATAAGTGCTTTTGGAGTATCCAGATCATCAGCAAGTGCATCGGTAAATTGCTTTAGATACGTGTTTTTATTCAGGGTTTCTGTTTTTGCCTTTAGCCTTTTTTCGATTACTCCTACTGTTTCTGCGGCTTCATCGAGGTCTTCCTGAGAGTATTCCCATGGTTCGCGGTAGTGGTGTGAAAGTAAGAGATAACGGATTGCATTTGCGGAATATTTTTTTAAAAGATCAGAAACAAGCACCAGATTCCCCAACGATTTTGACATTTTTTCGCCTTCATACAGTACCGTTCCGGTATGCATCCAGAATTGTGAAAAAGGTTTTTCCCCGGTAAATGCTTCTGATTGAGCTATCTCACTTTCATGATGTGGGAATCGTAAATCGCTCCCGCCGCCATGTATGTCAATCTTTTTGTCAAGGTATTTGTAAGCCATTGAAGAACATTCAATATGCCAACCGGGACGGCCTTTACTCCATGGACTTTCCCAAAAAGGTTCATCATCTTTGCTCTTTTGCCAGAGAATAAAATCAAGCGGATCTTTCTTGTTAGGGTCATCAGGATTTGCTCCCCGTTCTTTCGATAATTGTAACATTTGATCACGGCTATATTTCGAAAGTTTGCCATAGTCTTTGTCCTTTTTAATATCAAAATAGACGTTGCCGTTTTTTTCATAAGCAAAGCCATCTTTTACAAGTTTTTTAATAAAATCAATGATTGTAGGCATGGTTTCTGTTGCTTTGACATAATGTGTTGGTTGTATGTTATTGAGTGCCTTCATATCGTTGCGATATTTATTTGTCCAAAACTCTCCTAACTCCTTCCAGTTTTGATTCACTTTTTTTGCGCGTTTTAAAATATCGTCATCGATATCCGTGACATTTTGCGTGTAGTTTATTTCATAGTTTTGGAATTTGAGAAATCGATAGAGCACATCAAATGCTGTATACGTGAATGCGTGTCCCAGATGTGTTGTGTCGTATGGTGTAATACCACAGACATACAGAGTGATTTTGTTCGATTGTAATGATTTGAAGATTTCTTTAGTTCGAGTAAGTGTGTTGTACAGCTTCATAAAACAAAAAATTCATCCATAGAAATGGTGTGTTAAGTATACCAAAAAAGTTTTATTAACGCTTTACCTCCATGCACCCAAAATTGCACCCATAATGCAGAAGATTACCAGATGATATCCTGTATTGATAAAATATAATTCTTTTGGTCTGCCGTTTGAAAACGCCCAAGAATTAAGCACTTGTGCAGTCGTTGTAAAACCAAGCCAGCAAAGAAATCCTATTCCCAGTCCTCCAGTGAGTGTTGCTACATTAAGAGCATTGATAAACCAGGCAAGAACATATGCGCTGACTATTGCAGCAATAAACGGCGGCACGTACATTCTAGCACTCATACCTTTGTTATTTTTCATAAAGTCTTCTGCTTTTATTCCCATTGCCTTAGACCAGGGTTTGGCAAATAAGACTGGAGAATACCATAATGAGCCGATTGCGACATTTACAACTGCTGAGACAATAATTGCTAAATAATTCATTTTATTCACCCCCTTTCTTAAGTGATACTTAATTTGATAATACAGGGTGGAGTGTGGTAATTCAATAATGGAGTTTTATTTTAAACTTGAGGTTTAAAAATACTTTTTATTTCAAATGTACCTTTATCATCAATGGTTAATTGGTAAATTTCGCCGTGTTGGACATAGGGTTTGGTTTTAAAATTATAAAAAGTAAGTTCTTTATTCTCACTAAGTGCTTTGACAATCATAATCGGATCACCGTGACTCACAAGCGCAATATGCTTCCCTTTATATTTTTTCGTTATTTTTTTGATAAACTCCTGCATTCTTTCTGCAATTTGCATGATTGTTTCATCTGTTTTTTTTAGTGGTTTGAGATACACTTGCGATTGGAGTGCATCAAACTCACTATAATTTCTTCCCTGGTAGGAGGTTTTTACTTCAGTGATTTGTTTGGAAATATGCAATGGTGAAATCCCAAGGTTATTTTTAACTATTTTTGCTGACTGTCGTGCTCGAAGAAGCGGACTTGAATACAGTGCATCAATATCTTTACCTTTTAAAAATTCCGCTGTTTTTTGTAATTGTTGTTTGCCTTTATCTGATAGCCCAAATCGTGGTAGCCTTTCATACAAAATCCTTTTTGGATTATAGACTTCTCCATGACGGATAAAATAGATGTATGTTTGCATATGGCTTTCTGTGCAATTATAGTATAATGCGTGTATGAATAACAAACGGTTGGCGGTTATTTTATATCATACATGTCCCCTTTCAGATGAAGTAGATGCAGAAATTGGTGGAGCAAATGTCTATGTTCTTGAACTTTCCAAGGCTTTGGCAAAAAAGGGTTATTTTATAGATATTTTTACCAGATCACAAAGTGAAGAAAGCCCACGCGTGGTGCAGGTCAATGAAAGACTAAGAGTGATCCATGTCCCTGCAGGTCCACAAGCACCAATGTCTAAAAAGGCGATCGAATTATATATTCCCGAATTTTTGGAGTATTTATATTCATTTGCGCAAAAAGAAGGCATCTCATACAATACGGTAAGTTGCCATTATTATTTATCAGGAATCGCAGGAGTTGAGATTAAAAAGAAATTTGGTATTCCCCTCGTAATGACCTTTCATACATTGGCACTCATGAAAAATTTGGTTGCTCGAAGCGACGAAGAACGTGAAAGCAATGAAAGAATCGAAACAGAATTAAAGCTTGTAAAAGAATCGGATTTGATTGTTGCAACAGGCGAAACAGATTCGCAATACATACAATATTTATATGATGGAGATCCTAAAAAAATAGCGGTACTTACCCCTGGAGTGAATCTCGATTTGTTTAAACCGATGGATAAAATAAAAGCGAAGAATTCTATAAAAGCAAGCCTTGATAAAAAAATGATTGTGTTTGTAGGTAGAATAGAACCACTTAAGGGAATAGATGTTCTTTTGTACGCATTAAAAATTCTTCGCGGTACTCATCCAGAACTCAAAGTTTGTGTATGGATAGTAGGTGGAGATATTTCTCATGATGCGGAAGAATGGCCTCCTGAGCTTAGAAAACTTTCAGAGATCCGTGAGATACTTGATATTCATACCTCTGTTAAATTTGTCGGGAGAAAAAAACCTGTTGAGTTGCCTAAATATTATAACGCGGCAGATGTTATGGTTATGCCTTCGCATTACGAGTCGTTTGGTATTACGGCAGTAGAATCAATGGCATGCGGCACGCCTGTTATCACTACAGATGTTACAGGAGTTTCACGCTTGATTGATAAAGAGCATTCGATATTAATCACTTCTGCAAATAATCCGATTATGCTATCCCAGCGAATCAGCGGGCTTCTCTGTGATAAAAAGGAGTATGAGAAAGTAGTCAGTTCTCTTGCTCAAAATGTTCAAGATTTGAGTTGGGATAACGCCGCGAGTCATTTCATCGGACTCTGCAAATCCTGTTCAAAAGATAACAACGATTTATCTCTGTAAGTGGGTTTTGTATTTGTTAATTCTACACAGATTTTTTTTAAGGACGTTTGGAAGAAAATGTTGCAGTCTTGAGTAAGTAAAATTTTATTTCTAAAGGCGACTGGATTTTGAGCGTATATATGGATAGTGGTTGTAAAAAATTGGAAACTGTATATAACGCTAGTAAACGCAATAATTGTAAGTATAACTAAGAAATAAGGATTAAATGAAGCGGGTAAATCGGAAGTGTCTATTATTTCAGAAAAATCAGATAATAATTTTCTTATTATACTTATCATAAATAATGACATTATGCCGAGAAATCAACATATATGTCAAGTCAAACATAAATTGTTGGGATTGGTTTTTAGTAAGTTTAAAATGCAGGCTCTTGAGAAGCTGGAGGAAAATTGATACAATCCATAATATGCGGGCGTAGTTCACTGGTAGAACGTCTCCTTGCCAAGGAGAAGGCAGTGGGTCCGATTCCCATCGCCCGCTCAAGATAATTTGAGCATTCCGCACACAAAATATTAACATTAATATTGACACTTACCTACCCTAAAAAGTAGCTGCAACATAGATGATTTGCACGTAAGGATTGAAAGTTTATCCTTATGTTGCAAGATCAAAAGTTACAACAAGCATACGAAGATTTTATTGTAAATTATTCCATAGAAAAAGGACTGGAAGAAAAATCTATTAGGAATAAAAAAGCGATTCTCTCAAAATTACTACCCTTCTTGAAAGATAGACCGCTTACTTTTGACACTTGTCGTGAATATGCTTTTTATATGTATGAAAACGGTTGGAATAAACCTAATAGTCGGGTAAATGTTATTAAGAATATTCGTGCATTTGTTAATTTCCTTTATGAGCGTGGTTATATTAATGAAAATTTTTCAAGAAAACTTATTAAGCCAAAAGTTGTGCGTGAGCCATTTCATTTACCAAGTGAGGCAGATGCCGAAAGATGTATTATAGCCGGAACAGAACCGGGATTTTACGATAGATCAAGAAGCATAAAAATAAAAGAAGAAACGAAGTTATGTCTTCAATTCATTTTAAGAACAGGATTGCGCGTTTCAGAAGCTCTTAATTTAAGAGGTTCTGATCTTTCTCCTTTTGATGAGCAACCTTTTTTTCAAGTACGGTCAAAGGGTGGGAAAAGTTCTCTGCTTCCGATTCCTTATGACATGATTGAAGTAATGAAAAAAAGAGTTGATAGAAAGCGAGTATTTGAAGCAACCGAGAAAACGTGCAATAAAAATTTAAATGATGGAGTGAAAAAGTTAAGTATTCCGTTCCACTTAACTTGCCATAAACTCAGGGATATTTATAGCCTTTCACGATTGCGTAGAGGAAATTCTTTACAATTAGTTTCGCGCACTTTGCGTCATTCAAGTGTTGTAATAACGGACAAGTATTATAGTGACTATGTACTTGATGATATTGTTGAAACTATAAATGATTCGCCGATTATAAAAGATGCGTTGACGCCGGAACAATTAATAGATAAAGGTTTTAATGCTTTTAGGAAAGCTATTGGGAATGATAAAAGGATAGTAGTTAAGATAACTAAAGATAATAAAGGAAATGCAACAATAAATGTTAATATTTAATTTGAAAAGAAAATCTTCAATAAGAACGCAAAAATCATTAAGGCTGCTGGTAAAAGCAAGAGTGTAGCATATTTCTCATTATCAATAATTTTTTGTGAAGTAACTTCTGATTCTTGATGTAACATCATATCACGTTTCCATTGAAAATTTTTTACAATCAGAGTACTTGAGAATAGTAATGATAAAACAATAATTATGATAGCCCACTTAGAAAAAGTATCCGTTATAGGTTTTACGATTGAAATTGCAATTAAAACTGATAGAAGAATAGCGTTTACTGTTAAAATACTACTCCAGAAATAGTAAGTTATTTCGTTTATACCTTCATTCATTGGCGTATTATACCATGTCGGCTCATCCGCATAGATCATAAATAAGAGTGTATAAATAATTAACTACCAGAAAAAATTCTATTTTTTAGTCTTGTTATTGCTTGATGAAATTCTCTTGCATTTACCATAAGCTCGCCAAAAAAATAATCATTTGATATTTTTGTACATTTTTCCGCACTTTCAAAATAAAACCAACATATCTTCCCAACTTTTTCAAACTTTATCAAATGTTGTTTATTAATAAGTAAAGCTGCGCTTTCAGCTAAATCTTTTGTTTTATAATTATTATTTTTCATTAAATTCTTTTTTTCTCCTTTCCTCCAAATGCTTTTCATATCGTGTACAAAAATCTTCATATTTTGAATAACTGTTTACTAATTTTTCTACAATAGGTTTACGTCCCTTATAACCAATAACTTCTTCTCTAATAGATTCGTCTAATACAGGGTGAAAACCTGTAGACGTACGAACTAATACTCCTTCTTGAATTGCTTTATCAAGCCAATCTTTAAGTATCCATGGAAAAGCAGGATTAGCACGAACATAACCTTTCTCAAAAAGTTCATTTGCTGCTTCTTTTGCAAGTTTTTTTACGGTTGCTATATCCCCTCTTCTAAGAGCTTCTCGTTGTTTTTGTAACCTTATAGCATTAGGTGTTTTTTTAATAATAGTCATAATTTATAAGTTCTATTCATTAGTTTCGGGATTTCATCAGCTACATTTTTCATATCAAAACTATTTTTACTCCACCAATCATCTTCAAACATTTTGTCTATTGCCCATTTAATGTCATCTACAGAATAGTTCGCTTCAAGCATTAATTTTGTGTATTTAGCTTGCTTTCCATAATTTGGAAACTTTTTATGATCTAAATAAGACGATAAATAAGCAATAAGTTCTGCGATTTCGTTTTTATGATTAATCTTAGGAACCGATTTATCGGTAATATTATTGTTATCCTTTATTGATATGTCATTTATTGTGGATACCAATTCATGGTACGGGGTATCTCCATTCTTTGGGGAGGGAGGGGTACCATTATTTGGGAGGGGTTCCATATTTTCCACATTAGCTATTCTCAATTTGTAAATCGGTTCTCTTCCTATATTTGATCTATCTTGACGTTCAATAAAACCTTTTTTAACTAAATTTTTAAGAGCTTTCCGAACAGTTTTTTCGTTTTTAATACCGGTTCCTCTATCAAACGCAGTTCCATCACGTTTTGTGATTCCATGAATAAATTGTGAAATTGAAATTGAATCGGCAATCTTTTTAAATCCCCATGTGTGTCGGAGTATATAATCGAGGCATTTTTGTTCAACGCCAGTTAATGTATGCCACCAACCGTTTAATGCTTTTGGGTAAGGCCAATAGGTAGTTACTGGTTCAGCAGGAAAACCCGGAAAATTTTCGTTATTTTTAATATTCATAGAGGTTTTTAATATTTAAAACTTTGATAGTATGAGGATACTTTACTTTGGTTTAGGATGCATATCCGTCTAAGCTGACAGATTAGAGGTTAGAGCAAATTTAAGTCGCTGAAAACTTCTTTTGTTCTAGAAAGGATTTTATAAAGCCTTTCATCAGATATTGACTTAAGTTTTCCTTTGTTTTGGTATTTATTTAAGATTTTTTTGTAACGTTCATTTTCAAGCATTATCGGCACTACAGATTGAAATTTTCTAATATATTCTTTATCTTCCTTAATTATTATTCCTTTATTCGTTAGCTCTTTTTCTATTTCTAAATAAAGAAAATGTAGTTCAAGGTCTCTCTCACTTGCTTCCCATGGGACATTCCTTCCTCTATAATTAGGAAGCCCTTTAAGTCCGTTGTCTACATATTTCCAGAAATTCCTCCATTCAGTTTCTCTAGTTGTTGTTGGGACTTCTACAAACATTTTCATTTCATTTGTTTCAGGGTCTCGAATATATTTCCATCTAAGTGTCTCGCGTTCAGACGGTTTTGGGGTTTCATGAAAACATAATTCAAATACTAAATAAATTTTTAGGTCATCATATTCTTTATTTTCAGGATATATCCCAAAATTGCCTAAAATATCTTTTATTAATTCATAATGATCCTTTTCAAAGTTTTTTTCATATAATATTTTTTGCCATTTATGGTACTCATTTGTAGATAGAAATCCCGTTGGAGGAATGGGTAATTTTTTCTTTTTAAAGTATTCATAAAAATTATTTTTCAAAGAATGAAACTTTTTAGAATGAATTATCCCTTGTGCTCTATAATGTGTGCTGAAAGAAACTGGAGCCCGTTTTAATTTACGATTTTGCATATTAATATTAATCTATTTTTAGAAATAGATAAAGTTATAGCTTAATAATAATATTCTAAATCGGTTATGTCAATTTGATAAAGTCTGTAAAATTTTGTGTGATTAGAAGGGAAATAGCTCTTGTACTTTTACCTTTAATACTCTTGCAATTTTATCCATTAGTTTTAATGATGGGGCTTTTCGTCCTTGCTCTATGTGTCCCATGTGAGTTCGACTTATGTTAAGTTTTTCTGCCAATTCTTCTTGAGTAAGTTCTCTCTCTTTTCTCAGTTTCTGTATTCTCTTTCCCAGACGTTCTTTAGTTGGCTTTAGTCCAAAAGGCATAACAAAATTATCGATAGCTTTGAGCTATATAACCACTAGCTAAAAGCGAGCATTTGAAGCTAAATTATGCTTGACTTTTAATCCCTAAAAATATATAATCTTATAGTAATAAGTTTATGCAAAATTCTAATATTAAACCAAATAAAGTTAATACAATATTGGGATGGACAATTGGTCTTTTCTTTCTACTTTTCGGAATCCTCCTTCTATTTTCAGCATTCTTATCAGGAGTTATCATTATTTTGGCTGCTTTATCGGTATTCCCACTATTTTGGCGCATGATGTATAAAAAATGGAATTTTACACTTGCCAAAAAATATAAAATTATATTATTTGTAGGACTACTTCTTTTTAGTACGCAAACATTTCATCCTAATAACAATAGAAATTCTCAACAAGTTCAATCAACAGTTGTACCAACAGGTATTCCAACAGTTGCTTCAAATGATACTATGGCACCAGAAGATAAAATGAAGATTGTTTCGTTATTACAGCAAAACCTTAATCATTTTAAACAAATATGGCAGGATGGGAATACAGCTCTTGGAACTACGCAATATCCTAATGCAGAAGCAGGTCTTGAAGCATTAAATGATCCGTCTACAGACGCTTCTAAATTTAGCGAATTCAAACAAAAAGAAAATCCCGCATTAGATAATTCGTATGTAGACACTATAAAGCAGGTAAATCCGTTAATTACCACATCCAACACAACAGACAAAGTTAGTACATGGTCAGATGGTCAAAGCAAATTAACGGCAGATATGTCACAGTGGGTTAATGATGCAACAGGATGGCAAATAAGTTCAGTGTCAACAACGACTCTGAATGCGGATGCAAATGTAGTCAATCATGATTTTGTAATTCTTCAAAACGATATCCAAGCAATTAACAATTAACCAAGAATATTATCGGATCCATTTTCTGCTTGTTCTTTTTTAACTGCTTCAAGTTCTTTCAGTAATTTAGAAGGATCGCTCATATCTATACCTGCTTCATTAATAAGAGCATCCAGCTGTTCATACGACATATTAAAATAATTGTTTTGTTGATTATTTTGCTGGATATTGACCTGAGTTCCATATTCTTCTGGTAATTTCTTCTCTAGTAACCAACGAGCCATCGGTCCAGAGTCGCGATCTTTTCCATGTTGCAAAATATCAGTTACTTTATTGCCAGCAAGTAATATTTGAAAGTTTTTTGCTAATTTGATCTGCTCGCAAAACTTAGTGTCTTCTTTACATTTTCGGTAATAAGTTGCAGGATGAATTCCTGCGTATTCACAGGCTATTCGATCTGTCATACCATTTTGAAATGCGGCTATGAGTTTTGCGAGTACAATATCTGAAATTACAGTTGGACGTCCGCCTGAATGTTTAGCTTCGGATTGATTAGTTTTACTTGGATTCATTTGTATTTATTGTATCAGGTTGTTTTTATATGTGTAGGCGTCGACCTAGCGTAAAATGGCTTGTATATCTGAGTTATCTTAATATGTTATTATTTTCTACTGATTCCGCTATGCCTAGACTAAATGGTGACGTTTGGTGCTATTCTTAAAGGATAACTTAGTAAAAATGTATTATTTCAGGCATAAAATGATTAAACTCTGTAAAATAAATATAAACAAAGATACCAAATAATTGAGTTAAGAGTGTACTCTCTTAACAAAATTTTGAGGCAACCTTATAATGATACTATGCAATATATCCTATTTAAAAAAGTTTATATGCCCCTTATTCGATGCGGTAAAAAGACATCTACCATAAGGGTAAATTGTTCTGTCAAAGAAGATAGCGATATTATGTTTGTTAGCGGACAAGAGAAATTGCAAGTACATATTAATAAGATACGAAAACTTTCATTTACAGAAATTACAGAGAGAGTGGCAAGAACTGACGGGTTTGAGAGTAAAAGTCATCTGATAAATGAAATTAAGAAGTTATATCCTGAAAGAAATATTACCCAAATATATTATATTCAATTCTGTCTAAAAACTTAATTTGGAGTAATCTTTTGATTTAAATTGACTCTTTCGCTAACCAGTTTTTCATTATTTCAAAATACTGTGGAAATCTTTTAGTAAATTTAGTAAATACTTCTTTTGAATTATCATCAGGATTAATTTTCAATAAGATGTCTACAATTACGTCAAGGTTGGTAGAAAGTGTAACCCCTGCGGGATAATCTAGTAAATAATCTAGCCAAATAAGAAATTCTTTATATCCTTCCTTTCTAGCTATTAACGCCAAAACATCACCATTATTATGATAAGACCAAAAATTAATATAATTATGTTTATCTTCTTCAATTTGTTTTTTTATATAAGGTCTTTCAGTTTGTATGCAAGATTTCCATAATTGAATACATTGATCGGGCATTTTTTCCATATTATCCCCAATAAAATAATACAAATCTGTATAGGTACTTCTATCATAGTTTAATTCAGCAATAATTTTTAAATATTTTATGGAAACCGTAAAACGCTTTTTATAATCTATACCATCTTCTTTAGATAGCCTCCAAAATGCTCCCGCCAAACTTTCTCTTACTATGGCATCACCGCCTTTTAATTGTGCTATAAGTATTTTTTTAAAAGGAGTACTATCAAAATTATTTAATTCATTCCAACGTTTTTCTCCAAAAACAAGCTTAAATTTTTCGTCTTTTGCAGTTTCTTCTCTAAATTCAGCATAATAAATTAGCAGATTACTTAACTCAGCTTTAACTTCACTATTAGTTTTTGTCATGAATATTTCAATGACTTCCAAAGCTTCTTTATCTGTTAAAGCTCTAATATTAGAAAAGATTTTTACCAAGCCTGACATAACTTGATTTAAAGACCAGTTGGTTTCGTCTCTAAGCATTAAAAAAGCAATTTTTTCAATAGCTATGGCATCATCTAAGCTTATAAATCTTGTATTCGGATTGTTTGGCATTACAGTGTGTCTAATTCTTGCCAATTGTTCAAGTGGTATACAAACTTGAGCTCTAACATAATAGTTAGAGTCCATACTTAACTTTTTAACTAATGGGATTACTTCAGGGATAAGTTCCCTTCCTTCTAAAACGGATACTTTTTGTAAAATCCAACATACCCAACCTCTTACCGATGTAATTTCTGCTACTTTTTTTCCTTCCTCAATTTGTTTATGTAAATTTTGTTTGTCTTTAATATCTTCAATTACTGGATCTGGGTCATCTATAAATATTTTTGCTATATTAAATGCAGGCTCAAGAAGTTTGCAGTCGGCAAGTTTTTGTGCGAATTGTACTATCGTCATTCTACTAGCTGAAGATGGGAACTTTTTAATAATTCCGGTGATACCTTCTCTATTATCCAACCAATTTGAAACAATATCTTGATAAACCTTAAGTAATAAATCAGATTTGGTAACTTCAATATCTGAAATGCTGCTTGTTAAGATCACCTGTTCATTTCTGCTAAGTTCCGTCTTAGAAGACATATCTATTAGAATCTGTCTACCGTCTTGGTATGATATTTCTAAAACTTTACATAACGCCTTAGCAATATCCCAAACATCCCACAACCCTTGTTGTTTAATGAAATATTCGCCTTTCAGGAAATCGGAGAGTATGTTAATACCTTTTCGTTGAGTTTCGGGATTATTACTATTAAGTAAATTAATAACAGATTTAGTAATGTTACTATCTAATATCCGTTGTGTCTTACTGTAGTTTGGATTATTGATCCATGCTTCTATGGTATTTACCGCTTCTTGATAATTTACACTTGCCAATAAATTTACAATTGCTTCTACAAAAGCATTTGCAGGTAATCCATTATAGTCAGGTTCTTCTAGTTGAACTTTTACCAGTTCCCATTTATCATCATTATCTAAATTAGAATTTAATACACTTTGGAATATTATTTCAGTTTTATGAGGAATGCCTCGTTTCATTCTAATGAATTTAAATAAAATCTTTTTTGCACTTTCTTTGAGTTTGCTATTTGTATATACATCATTTATTAACATTGGGACGACTGATCTATTAAGAAAATCTGGTCTATTTTTATCTATTTTTCTTTCATCAAGTGTAATAAACTTTTCTGTTATCAAATCCCAAGTTTTTTCAGGATCTTTTCTAAATAGTTCAGATAGGATAGGTGTTATTATTCTCGTAATAAAATGCCTATCTTGTATGGAGCGCACACCGCCAAAATTAGAAATTCCGCTTCCCATAAGTTCCCACCCAGTAAAATTTAAACCTTTACCGAATTTTCTATAAAAACTATTATATTGATTTATCAGAATTTTTATAAATTCTGGAAGTCTATTGAAAGGATCTTCATCTATATGAAGTTTTAATATGTCGTATATATAATTTGGTGTTAAAAACCAATATTGACCATCATCTGCCACTATATTAAATATAGTTTCAATATACGAAACTATATTTTCTTTTAATAATTTGTTTTCTGTTTCTTTAAATAAGTCATATAATAAACCAGCTATTTTATCAGTGTTATAACGTTTATCTGAATCATTATCTTTTATATATAGAAGATCTTCATCATTAAAATCAATTAATTGCTTTATGACATTAAAGACATCTTCATCATAATTATGCGAAGTATCAATTATTTTTTTACATAAAATTACTATGTCTGTTGCGAAAAATAATTCTCCGTATGATACTGTTTGACTTATTAATTGTGGCATTAAATTTATAAGATAACTCTCGTTAGAGTCGGCAGCAAGATTTTTCTTAAAGATATTAAATACTTCAGTGGAGAAATATCCTTTGGATGCAGCAATCCAAAGATTATTCCATTCACTCAATATCAAGTTGTTTCTTTTTTCTAGATTTTTTAATACTAGAAAATATAAGTCTGGTGATTGAGTTAAGTTGGATATTGCATTTCTGGACCAAGTAAGACTTTTTGGGTCATCAAGGTCATTTATAACCTTCTCAATATCCTGAATTTTTTTAGCTTCTTCAATGTAATATCCGGAATCTTCCATTATTGTTTTTTTTCGTTTATTTAATTCGTTAAAGAATTGCTCTTTTGTTAAAATTCCACCTTTCTGTGTACCTTTATAAATTTTATCCATTAATATACTTCTTGCCATATCCTGAAGGTCTTGTTCAGGAATCCATATGTTAAGAAGATGGCTAAACATAGAAAAAATTAGAGCTTCATTTACTTCGCTTTCAATTTCCCAAAAATTTACTTTAGCTAATAGATCTATATGTTTGGGTGTAAATCCTTTTTCTTTAAGTTTATTAATATCTTCTCTTGGTAAATATTTAATATATCTTGTTATTTGTTTAGCTTCATTGCTAACCTTTTTACATATTATTAGAACCTCATCCTTTACTGAAAAATTATTGTTATCTACCAACCCGTCAAGAATTTTTTTAACGACCCCCAACGTTATATTATAGGCCTTTGCTTCACATACAATTTTATGTCCGTCTGAAAAAAATAGATCGAAATCTTTTAACCCTGGTTGTTCAAAAGCGATATATTGGAAATCTTTATATGTTATATATTGCAAAAATAATGACATCGCCGCTGCGGCTTGATGATTAAGTCCTAGTGCCATTGCTTTTCCTCCTTCTGGTATTTTTCTTTCTTTCATATTTGTTCCCCTTCAGATGATGTAGTTGGTGAAGTTACTGTTTGATTTGTGGCCGATGCAACTGGCACTCGTTTCTTCCATCCTTTTATATAATTTACGAGCTCGTCATGCGTAGTTTTATAATCAGTTTCCCATCCTTTATGAATAATTTTACGTTTTGTAAAAAAATCTATCATAATTTCTTCAAGCCTTGGAACAAAGTTATTTGTGAGGCCTGCCATTTTTTGACACTCTAGTATTAGTCGTGAAAATAATAACTCCGATGGCATTTGATACTCAGCAGCATCAGCATAAAACTCCCCACCAATCTTTTCTATTTTTCTAATAATGGCATCATCAATAGGAGAGCTTGACTCGGCCATACTATCTACAATGTCTTTATAACTGTCTCTTACTTTAACTCTTTTTACGAAACCAAACATTTCATGTGCTGAGGGAAAATCAGTTTGAAAACCTAGCTTACGATAAAGACGTGTCGCGGCGGTTTTAGCATTACCAGTGAATACTTGTCTTCCATCAATATAACCAAGATACCCCCAAACTTCTGCTATCACTTCTCTTAAAGGAGGTCGTATTATCATATACATTTCCAAAGCAGTATTGTCAGGACGGGACAAAGAAGCGTATTCTTTAAGTTCGCGAAAAGCTTCCTTTATCTGTGTGGATTCTTTATCACTAATTGGGAGGTTCTTTTTAAAATTCTCTCCCGTTTTTACACCACATACGCGCTCGATATTTCCATTTTCATTAAGGGGTTTCAAAATTAATCGTACGTCAATAGAACGCTGATTTTTTACACCGGATCTTCCAGTAAAAGGATAATCAACATGAAATTCAACAAGATCCCTCGCCAAGTAATGTGTGAGAAACTCTAAAATGGCGTAACAATCCTGATATAAAAAACCGCTCCTTGTTGCGTATATCGTTGATGCCACAGTTATTTTTTGAGGTATTAATGGCGGTAATTTTGTTAAACGTCAAGTTTACCTCGCCATGTTTATAGCGGTATTGTAGCAGAATTATGCTTCGTTTGCCAGAGTAAAGGATTGGGGAAGTTGAGGTTCCGTGGCAGATTTGATACTATTGTCATCAACTTTTGATTACTTGCGTGCGGGACGTCATGTTACCAAGGAGAAGGCAGTGGGTTCGATTCCCATCGCCTGCTGATCTAAACGGAGCATTCTGTATAAAATATGTTAACATTAATATTAGCACTTACCTATCTTAAATTATAGATAGACAGGTACTTCAAGGTATCTTGCACGTAAGGATTTCAAAAGGAAATTTCTTATGTTGCAAGATCAAAAGTTACGACAAGCCTACGACGATTACATCATTAATTATTCCATTGAAAAAAGATTGGAAAAAGTTTCATTGATAATAAGAGAGATATTCTTAAAAAACTAATTCCATTTCTTAAAGGCAGACCTCTTACGTTTGAAACAAGTAGAGAATACGCTTTTTATATGTATGAAAATGGTTGGAACAAACCAAACAGTCGAGTAAACATTATTAAAAATCTCCGAGCTTTTGTTAATTTCCTTTATGAACGGGGTTATATAAAAGAAAACTTTTCGAAGAAACTTATTAAACCAAAAGTTATTCGTGAACCATTACGTCTACCAAGTGAAAAAGATGCAGAACGTTGTATTATTGCAGGAACAGAGCCTGGAAAATACGATAATGCAAGAAATATTAGTATAAAAGCAGAAACAAGACTATGTTTATAATTCGTTTTACGAACAGGTTTACGAATATCAGAGGCATTAAGTTTAAAAGGTACTGATATCAATCCTTTTGACGATGAGCCATCTTTTCAAGTCCGATCAAAAGGAGGAAAAATATCATTACTTCCAATACCGGCTGATATGGTGGATGAAATGAAAAAAAGAATAAATAGAAAACGTATTTTTGAAGCAACCGATAAAACATGTAATAAAAATTTGAATGATGGAGTTAAAAAGTTAGGCATTCCTTTTATTTTAACTTGTCATAAACTCAGAGATATCTATAGCCTTTCGCGACTACGCAGGGGAAATTCTCTATAGTTAGTCTCTCGAACTCTCAGACATTCAAGCGTTTCAATAACTGACAAGTATTACAGTGATTACGTGTTAACTGACATTGTAGAAACAATTAATGACTCGCCAATTATAAAAAATTCATTAACGCCAGAACAATTGATTGATAAAGGAATAGAGGCATTCAAAAAAGCCATAGGAAGCGATAAGAGAGTAGATATTGAAATAAATAAAGATAGTAGAGGAAAAACGCAAATTAAGGCTAGAGTTTTATGATTTAACTGAAAATAATACTGTTGGTATATAATATAAAAATGGAAGAAAAGGCAAAAGTTGTCTCATATATTAGAGAGCCATCTGAGGGCTATCTTAGTGAGGTTGAAGAAAGAGCATTTATTTTTTTGAAAAATGATCCAGTTCAGCTTCGAGATGACTATATCGAAAAATATAAAAATGAAATAAATCCAGATGCTATGCGTCATCTATTTGAGGAATATAAAGGATATAACACAAGAGATTTTGATAGAGTTGTTGGGGCATTAACAGAAATTACTTACAACTATTTACTTGAAACTCAAATAGGAAAAGAAAACAATACTGTCTTTTTTACAGCAGGTGGATCAGGATCAGGTAAATCAAGAAACATTGCTACTTTGCCTCAAAAGAGTGATTATGCAATTATTTTAGATGCGACATTCTCTTCAAAAAATGCAGTTAATAAAGTAAAACAAGCACTCGATAAACGATTTAAAGTACAAATCGCATATGTGCTTCGAGATCCACTTGAAGCTTGGACACAAGGTGTATTGCCTAGAGCAAAGGAGACAGGAAGAATAATTGACGAAGCATATCACTTGGAGTCGCATAAAAAAGCACGAGAAAATATACTAAGGCTATATGAACAATATATAATTAGCAATCAAATTGAGTTTGAATTTTCAAGAAACGAAATAGGAGAAGGTCTATTTAAAATTGAGGTTGAAGATTTGAAGAATTTTACATATAATGAAATAGAAGTAGCGAAAAATATGAGCAAGGCTACAGATAAGGCTTATGAAGAAGAAAAACTTACGCCAGAACAATACGAAGCGATTAAAGCAACAAGGGAAGCCTAAATCTACAAGAGGATATAAATGGGGAGAAGCTATGAGAAAAAGCTTTAATCAGAATCTAGATAAAAAAATAGCAGTTGCCTAAAATTAGACTATCTTCCAGTAAAGATTCTATTTTTTAATCTCGTCTCCATTTCATGGAATACTCTAGCATTCACTAAAAATTCTCCAAAAAAGTATTCATTTGAAAGCTCTTTACATTTTTCTTCATCTTCAAAATAAAACCAACATATTTTACCCACCCAATTATGGTTTATTAATTTTTTGCCTTTAATTAAAAGAGCTGCGCTTTCTCCTATATCTCTTGTTTTGTAATATTTATTTTCCATATTAATTTATTGCAAGTTTGCAATGCTTAGGGGGTGTTACTGTATACCCCTAAGCCCACCTGCTGACGCAGGTGATGCTTTATCTGGGTTGACGACTAAATCACTAGGAATTTCTAATTTAAATGGAATGGGTTTTGTATTGCTTGGTAGTCCTACTCTTGCGAGTGAGATATCTTTTTTATTTCTCCAAATAGTTGAAGGATTGTAATTTCTTTTTAACATTATTCTATGGTTAATCTGTGGTGATGTGAAAAGTTTGTAGAAAGTGAATAGTCGAATGGATTTTCGAGATGAATATATTTTTTTTAATTGTTTTAATGCTTCCCTATCGTCCATAACACTTTTATCAAGATTCATAGTTAATCTATTGAGGTTAATACTAAGAGCTGTCTCTAAAAAATCTTTATTCAATAAGTCTTTATAAGTTACCTGTTTTTTCCCAAACAAATAATCAATTCCTTGTTTCCTATATGTAATTTCAAATCTTAGAACGCCTTCACTCAATTTATAAATTTTGTCTATAGAAGGATTTATATTTTTTAATTCAGATAATATTTTTCTGTTATGTTTTTTATATTCATTATGTTTTAAGTAAAATTTAATACTTGAAGTTGTCCCTCTCCACATTACAGATTCGTTGTATAAATATTTACTTTTCCTTGGATAATCAAATGTTTTGAGAATATCGAGAGATTCCGCTGCCTCATCCTGCGAAACTAGCCTCCACGAGTAGCACAGATCAAGCCTCTGAGCGTACCAGTTCATATAATGGGGGAAATCGCCGAATCGGTCTACAAGGCTTTTGTGAACTCCCGCCAATGCCTGTTCTAGCTGAGAAGGATACAGAAGCTCTACATTATTACCTAAATATTGTTTGGGAATTGAAAATTCTATATATACTTCATCTTCTCCATTACATTTAAGAGTAATGTTACTGTCATAACTACCGACATAGATATTGTGCTTTACTATCTATTAGATTTGTCATTTTGCTCACCTCCTTATCTACTGGAAAAGAGCAACAAAAAAGCCCTCCGCCAGTGAGTCTTTCGACTCCGTGCTAGTTTCCCAGCACGACATTAAGTCAGCTCTGACGAAGAGCTTTATTTGACTTAATGTTTTGCAAACCATGCACCTTTACAGGTGTTTAGGCCTTGATAAAATTATATCATAAGATTATTTCTTATTAACAAGAAGGAATATTACATGACGTGTAGGGATAAGTGCCTCAAAACTTAACTAATGATTATCTGTCACATGAAGAGGTTTATTATTTAATATAAGTAAATAAAGATCATATGTTTCTTCATTTGGCAAAAAGACTTTTGCTTTTTCTGCAGCTATTAAAGCATCCGCTCGATCGTGAAATCTATACTCACTAATTGCAAGAATTGAATATAGACTTCCATTATTTGGGTATTCTTGGAGACCCATTAACGAATATTCTTTTGCGAGTTTGGGGTTAGAGTTGATATACATAAATCCTAATGCCTGAAAAGCGTAGGATTTAATAGTAGAATGAGAATTTCTATTCTCCACTACCATTACATAATATTTTTTTGCCTCAGATAAATTATTTAATTGCTGGTACGTGTAACCTAGGTTAAAAAGGTTTGTATCATTTGGTAGCAAAGAGACAGATTTTTCATAATGTATTAATGCTTTCTTCGCATCACCTATTTGAGTATAAGCCGAGCCCAGATTATTTTCTGAGTCAAAATTATCTTGAAGAGTAATATCATGAGTGAACAGTGTCAGTTGATTTTGCCAATTTGTATTCCTGACTATCGTTCTAAAGGAAAAAAGAAGAACAATTATTATTGCTCCAATGTATGCAGCTATTTTAACCTTCTTATAATTTCCGCCTACCAATTGAATAACAATTGCAATTATCCCAAGTAATCCTACCATCGGAAAGTAAAACCATCTGTCAGAAACAGTAAAGTCCAAGGGAACTATTTGTAAATGGAATGCAACACCAGTCAAGAACCATACTGAGAAAAAAAGAAAAACTCGCAACATCTCTTTTCGTTTTTTTGAGATATAAATTCCTAATATTCCTATAGCAACCAAAAATAATAAATCTATCAATAAAGGGAAATAAAAATCTGGATAATTTATTTTTTGAACAATCCACTGTTGATCAACTGATAACGTAATTGGAATAAAAAATGTTTTTATATAATAGAAAAAAATTGCTGGTATATTGATTAAACGTCCAAGTAGTGAAAGTCTCGCTATTAATACCAAATCCAGTTTGGTAAGATATATACCACCGATTACAATACGTGCGAAAAGATAAATAGATAAAGTTATTAGTGAAAAGATTAAAAAACTAACTGTTTGTTTTTTATTAAATAAAATTCTGTAAAATATAATTAATAAAAGAAAAAGGATTCCCGTCTCTCTTGCAAATAATGATAATAACAATAAACAAAAAATAACAATCTGTCTTTGGGTATCAACGTTATTGCTTATACCAATTAATAGAGCAATTATGCCAAAAAGAAAAAATAATGGATTTCCAGTTGAAGCAATATATGAGATTGCTTCAACTTGCATCGGATGAATAAGAAAGATTACAGATAAAAACAATGAAATTTTCCTAGAAAAAAATTTCGCAAATAATATAAAGATCAATATTGTATTAACGATATGTAAACTTAATTGGATAAAATGATAAAAAAATGGCGAGTTTCCAAAAAAAGCGTAAGTTATTAAAAAATAAATTGCAGTAATTGGCCGATATTCTCCTCCAGAGTTAAACAAACTCTCCTTAAATGAATTAAGTATAGATACTATATTAAATGAATGAATTGTGGGATTATTAATTATGTAAGTTAAATCATCCCAAACAAAACCATTGAATAACATGTTGGCATAGACAATTAATCCAATAATGACTATCCAATGAATTGCTTTTGTGGTCGTAAAGGGGGCGAAGATTTTTTTAATATCAAACTCTTCCTCTTTCTGTGCGTGTTCTTGCATGTGAATATCTTATATAATAGTATACTGAGGAGATTAATTACAAGCGTACTTCAACATTTTCAACTCTTTAAATTAATTCTCACCGGCTTGTTATTCATTATAGCGTTGTAGACACCTATTGTTTGCATTTCGGGATCGTATTTATATGCTTGCTGTATCTCAAATCGAGCATTTTGTTTATTTCCAAAGTTATATTCCAACGCTGCTAAATAAAGCCATAACTTACCGTCTTGAGGGAATCTGGGAAGAGCAGAATTTTTAATAAATTTTATATTTTTTTGTGGATCACCATAGCTTAATGCTAAAAATGCCAGACTATCGTATGTTTGATTAAAATTTCCATAATGTAATGATTGAATATAAGCATTTTTTGCATCTCTATAATCTTTCATTGAAAAATCAGCAGCACCTAAGTTGATATAATTAATCGCAAAAGGATAAAGTTGTATTGATCTTTCAGCGTAAATTTTTGCATCTGGGTACATGCCTTTCTGGAAATAAGCATAACTCAATTCATTTTCTAGTCCCCAGGCATCTTTTGATACTTTTATATCGTGAGAAGCAATAGTAAACTCATTTCTCCAATCAAAACTTCTGATAAAAGTCCTTATTGATAAAAGAACCATAATACAAACTATTGCTGGAATAAATATTTTATTTGTTACATTAATTTTAAAAATTTCTAATGTTATTCCGATCATGCCGAGCAATCCAACGATTGGGAAGTAAAACCAGCCTTCTGCAACAGTGGCATCTAAAGGAAGAATTTGCATATGTATGAGCATTCCAGCAAAGAACCAACAAACAAAAAAAATATAATCAGTGAAATACTTTTGTTGAGATTTCTTATATATAAAATAACCAAGTAAAACGATTCCTATTATAAATAGGAAATCGATAATCAGTGGAAGGAAAAAATGAAAAAAATCAATATTCGTATATACCCACTGGTAGGATGATGCGAGATCAAACGGAAAGATAAACGTTTTGAGATAAAATAGAAACATTGCAGGAACATTAATCATTCTATCTATGAAAGAATAACTTGCGATAGAAGAATTTGTTGGTTGCGTAAAAATGCCAAGAGCATGTATCCGTAGTATTAAATAAACAATAAAAATTATACCTCCTCCGACAAAGCTATTTAATAAATATTTCTTCTTAAATAAAAATGCATAGACAATCACTATACCAACAAAAAGTATACCCGTTTCTTTTGAGAGTAAAGAGAATAGTAAACAAATAGTTGCAATAATAAATGATTTTATTGTCTTGGAAAAACTAAATAGTAATAGAGCTATCATCCCAAAAAAGAAAAATAGCAGTTCTTGAGTGTCGGAAATATACAAAACTATCTCGCTGTTGATTGGATGCACTAAAAAAATGAGAGACAAGATAAAAGCTATAGATCTCTTGAAAAAATGTCTCAAAAATAAAAAAAATAAGATCGTATTAGTGATATGCAGAAGTACCTGTGCCAGATGAAATGCAAATGGATTCGGACCGAATAATGTATATATACCTGCAAAAAAAGTAACGAATAATGGTCTGTAATAGTTACCAATGAGTGCTTGTGAAGTTCCATTGAAGAAAGTACTTCCTTGAAAAAAAATTGGGATATTCAAAATAGAATGAATGAAGGTATTATTGACAATTTGACCAAGATCATCACCAACAAATCCGTTGAAAAAACTATTAAAATAAACAATAAGTCCAATTACTATGATCCAATGAATCGCTTTGGTACTGGTAAAGGGGACGAAGATTTTTCTAATATCAAATTCTTCTTCTTTCTGCTCATGCTCTTGCATGTAACTATATTATAATAGTATGCTAGTCAGTTCAATCTAGAGTTTGCAATTTTTAAAATCTCTGCTACTATCTTCTTGAACTTTTGGTTTCTTGCGTGCGGAACATCCGGTTGCCAAGGAGAATGAACAGAATCCGATTCTCATCGCTGCTTAAGAAAAAACACCATTTGGGAGCTTTTTTTGTTGGCTGAAAAATGATACAAGTATAAGTATGATATTTGGCAAAATTAATGACACAAAATATCTTCTGAGATTAGAACGCGGCGAAGAAGTTATTTCGGCAATTCAAAGTTTTTGTGAGGAAAAACAGATAGTTAATGCTGGTATCTCAGGGATTGGATCAGTTGATGATCCTACACTCGCCCATTATCGAGTTGACACCAAAAAATACAGCGAAAAGCAATTGACAGGTATTTTTGAAGTTACAAGTCTTCTCGGATCAATAGCCCTGTATGAAAAAAAGCCGTTATTGCATCTTCATATTACACTTGGTGATGAAAATATGCATGCCTTTGCCGGACATTTGGTAAAAGGGATTGTCTCAGCGACGCTTGAGGTCATCATAACGGTTTTCCCCAGTACTTTTGAAAAAAAATATAGTGAAGAAATTGGGCTAAAACTCTACGAATTTAAATAATATTTTTAGTATAATAGCATAATGATAAAACAACCTATTCATCGCGCTCGATTTACCAAAGAAGGGTACGAAAAGCTGCAGCAGGAATATGAGGATTTAAAAAAAGAACGACCTGCTGTTATTTTGGATGTACAAAAAGCCCGCGAAATGGGAGATTTGAAAGAGAACGGCTATTATCAAGCATCAAAATCAAAGCTACGTTCAATTGATTCCCGCTTGATGCATATCTCGTATACTCTTAAAACCGCAAAAATTATTGATTCAAGTCAATCTGAAGCTGTTGGTATTGGAAGTACGGTAACTCTTGCAAATAAAGAAAGAGAAATGACATATCAATTTGTTGGCGATATGGAAGCAGATCCGAGTGAGAAAAAATTGTCACTTCTTTCCCCCATCGGAAAAGCAGTTGAAGGAAAAAAAATGGGAGATACAGTTGAAATTCAGACTCCAACCGGAAGTGTGTCATATATTATAAAGAAAGTTTTATAGTTTTTCTTTTTTAGTATTTTGTGTTGACGAAGTGCCAAAACTTTCTGAGGAGTTTTTATTTGATATAATAGATTGATGAAAATATTGAGTACTCCTGGGTGGGATGAATATGAATTGTTAGATACAGGAGATGGCAAGCGATTTGAACGGTTTGGAAAGTATCGTCTTGTTAGACCTGATCCTCAGATTATTTGGCGACCTCGATTGGACCGAAGTGAATGGCAAAAAGCTGATGCTGAATTTGATCTCGAAAAGAAAAAATGGATTATTAAAACGAAAATTCCCGATAAGTGGCTGATTCATTATAAAAATATTGGATTTTACGCAAAACTTTCTCCATTTAAACACACCGGTATTTTTCCAGAACAGACATTACAATGGGAATGGATCTCATCAGTCATGATGTTTGATATTCTGGCAAAACAAGCTCAATCGAAAAATAATTTTTTACAGGATTCCCAAAACAAGCTTCGGATCCTGAATCTTTTTGGTTATACCGGTATCGCGAGTTTGGTCTGTGCTGTCGGAGGTGCAGTAGTTACACATGTTGATGCTTCTCGTCCAACAATCAGTTGGGCACGAGAGAATCAAACGGCTTCGAATTTACAAAATAAACCAATCCGTTGGATTTTGGATGATGCGATAAAATTCGTTTCAAGAGAAGTAAAACGCGGAGTCAAATATGATGGAATCATCATGGATCCTCCAATTTATGGTCATGGCCCCGAAGGTGAAAAGTGGGATTTTAATGAATCTTTCCCCAAACTTTTATCTCTTTGCCGATTGATTATGTCTCAAAAGCCGGTGTTTCTCTTAATAAATGCCTATGCAATCTCCTCCTCAGCAGTAATGTTAAAAAACGTTCTTGAGGATTATGTTTCAGATTTGGGTGGTGAAATAGAATTTGGAGAACTAGCACTTGAGGAGAAATCAGCAAAAAGACTGCTTTCAACGGGCATTTTTGCGCGATGGTCACAAAAATAAAAACAACAAACAAAACTCCAACAATAATTGTTACAGTTTTTATTTGTTGTTTAGACAGATTAGCAACTATTTATAGTATGATCTGATTTGGTATATAAGATAAAATCCGATCAACGCTCCAATAATCGCCGAGATAATTGCCATTGAAACTAAACCACCAACTAGGTCTATTGCTTGACTCCAAAATAATAATTTCCAACCTTTATATTTATGCGCTTTTAATCCTGGGTAGGATATCAATAATACTACCGATGAAACGAGATAAATAAGTGCTGAAAGAAAACCTGCACCATAACCTGTTGCGCCTCCTAAAAATGCCACAGGTGAAAATATCGTAAGAATTCCTAGTCCGCTTATGCCGATTAAGATACCTAAAATACCAAAGACAAGAGATATTATAGGCGCGATTTTGACAAGAACTTCTCTACCATTCTTTGGTATTGCAGGAAATTTATCAAACCACTCCCCCATTGTATCAATAAAATCAGCCGATTTATTTGTACTCATGTGCTCACCTCCTTTCTTTTTTTGCAAAGCAAATTATTTGCTCATCTTTTATGAATAAGCATCCTTATTATTGATGAATTGCTTTCTTAAATGCAAGAGGTAGAAAAGGATCAAAGAGCTTCAGAGTGTATTTGTGTCCTCACCATATTTTCTGCTATACTTGAGGTACGTATGCTGAGCAGCTTATCAGGGTTTATTATTCATCTTATTCACTCTGCAGGGTATTTTGGTGTGTTTATCCTTATGATGCTTAATAGCGCTCTCATACCAATTCCTTCTGAAGTAACAATGCCGTTTGCCGGATATCTTACCCAAACAGGAGTGTTTTCTCTTCCTCTAGTGATTTTAGTTGGTTCTGCAGGCGATCTCACTGGTGCTCTTATTGCATATGCTATTGGCTACTTTCTTGAAGAAACAGTTATTCTAAATTTAATTAATAAATACGGCAAGTTCATTTTGTTATCCGAACATGAATATCTCAAAGCAGTTAAGATGTATAAAAAATATGGAAGCGGGATTACTTTTTTCAGCAGATTACTTCCCGGAATCAGATCGTTTATTTCTGTTCCTGCAGGACTTTCAGAAATGAAACTTGCAAAGTTTATACTCTTTACATTTCTTGGATCACTCGTATGGACAACTATTCTTACTTCTATTGGGTATTATTTGGGCGCCCATTGGGATTCAATTGCACCTATTTATAGCAAATTTCAGCTCGTTATTGTTGCAGCTTTTGTTATTCTCGTTGGTTATTATATTTATCATAAAGTAAAAAAAGGTAAAAAGAAATAAAAATATATCCTCTTATTATTTTTTACTATCTGCCGATTTCCCTTCAGAAGAATTAAATATTATGTAATATGCAACAGGGATAAGGAACAACATAATTGAGCCAGAGAACATAAGTCCCGCAATAATTGCTCCTCCAAGTCCTTGCCAAAGAGCATTTGATAATGTAATTGGAATCAAGCCAAGAATTGCAGCAAATGTCGTGAGAGCAATTGGTTCGAGACGACTTTCTGCTGCATCTATAATGGCAATTTGGAATTCAAGTCCTGCTTTAATATTTTGATTAATTTTATCAACAATAAGAATCGAGTTTTTAACAACAATTCCAAAAAGCGCAAGAATACCAATAAGCGCCGGAAATGATAATGGAGTTTGTGTAATTGAGAAGACGACAAAAACTCCTGAAACAGAAAGTGGAATAACGAGCATAACTATTAAGGCTTTTCTGAATGATCTAAATTGTAACACCATCGTAATGATAATTAACATAAATGAGAGAACCATTGCTTCAAGAATCGATACGATTGAGTCTTGATTTTGCTGATTTGCGCCGGCCGTAGACCATGAATATCCTTCAGGTAAATTAAGTGAATCTGCATATTTTTCTAGTTTGGCGTTAATTTCGGTCGCGTTATATCCTTTGGTCACACTTGCACTAACTGAAATTGTTCTTTTGCCATTTTGTCTGGTGATAAGCGTCGGATTTGGTTTAATCGTTACCGTTCCAAGAGAAAGGAGTGGAACTGAACCATTGGTTGTCGGAATCATAATTGCACCAAGACCTTGAAGGGTTTGGGGATTTACATCTGTTCTAAAGACAATATCTTGATCTTGAGTATTGCCTTGTTCTATCTGGACATTACTATCAATTGTATACCCACTTGCGTATGTTCTGAGCCATTGTCCGACTTCAGATTGTGTTACTCCGGCATCGATCATTTTTTGATAATCAGGAACAAAAACAATTTTACTTGTCCCATTTTTTACTGATTTATCAATATTGGTGACACCTGGCTGTTTTTGCAAATACGCCTCCAGTTGATCAGCATAATTATCCAACTGTGATAAATCATCTCCGAATAATTGAATTTGCACATCTGCTCCTGCCGGTGGCCCTCCGCTTTCTTCAACGACAGAAAATGTTCCTTTTTGATAGTTTGCATATCGATTGCGGATCATCTGAGCAAGATCGATAGATGAGATTTTTTGTTGATCGGGATCAGGGAGCACAAGAGTAATTGTTGCGAGATTATCACCACTACTACTTGAACCTGTTCCTGCATCAGCACCAGCTCCGATACTGAGTTGTGCAAGTTGAACTTCAGGAAGTGTGCGGACATCATTGAGGATTTGAAGTGCATCTTTTTGCGTTATTGCGATATTTGTTCCTGCTGGTAATTCAAGTTGTAATTGTATCGATTGTTCTGCACTTGCAGGGAAAAATTCATTTCTTACAAATCCAAGTGGCAAAAGCAGGTAAGAAAAAAATGAAAAAATGACAACCATTGCGAGTGTTTTTCTTCTATTGGTTTTGCTCGAAAGAATTGCGTTGATAACATAGCGATATTTATCACTGATGATGTCGAAATTGATAATTCCTCGATCAAAATATTGTCTGAAATTAATTTGTTTGGCAGCTGATGTCTTGGATGAAGGTTTAAAGAATTTTTCTTTTAACCGTGCAAATAATTGACTTCTCACTTGGAAATAAATGAAAAGATTGATAAGGAATAAAAGAATTGCAGGAATCAAATAAATTCCTTTTGGCGCGATTGCAAAGAAAAGAGCAATTATAAGAAGGAGAATGATAGATCTGATAAGAAATGTGACACGACGAGGAAAATTCGGCTTCAAAATAATTATAACAAGTGGTAATGTGATAAACATGGCAACTCCATATGATGTCAAAAGTGATGCGGAAACTACGATTGGGATTGGTTTGATAAAATCACCAATAATGCCTGATGCCAAAAGGAGCGGTACAAACGCCCACACAGTGGTAAGGGTTGTTGTTGTAATCGCTGTTCTGAAATCACGCCAGACAAGAAGTCCTGCTTCCATTGGGGTAAATTTATCTGTCCGGTAATATGCCGACAATGCGGAAATAATAACAATCGTATCATCAACCAAAAGCCCCAATGATAAAAGAAGTGAAAAGAACGCAATAAAACTGAGTTGAATCCCTGCCGCATTCATAACGATAAAGGTGATAAGAAATGTCATCGGAATTGCGGATGCTGCAATAATAGCCTGGCGTGTTCCTAAGAAAAGAAGAATAACAAGAAAAACCAAGCAGAATGTTAAAATAAGATCATTGACCAAATCACTGAATTGTTTGTTGATCATATCGCCGGTATCAACGACTGAAGAAATCTTGAATTGCCCCGGATATTTTGCAGCAAACTGTGCTACTGCGTTATGTGCATCTTGATCTGCATTTGTTATGTTTGCTGTACTTTTTTTGAAAACACTGAATGTGACAGCTTGTTCTGATCCTTCATGTGGACCTGCGACATATGAGTCTGGAACCCCAGGCTGTTGTCTCACCGCGACATCGGCGATATCTGAAAGGAGAACACTGCTACCATTGCCAACAGTTATTCTTAAATTCCGTAAGTCTTGTACTGTTGTAATTGTCGGATCAACGGTTAACGAAAAAGATAATTGTGATGTGTTGATATTGCCGGCAGGTTGAGAATTAATTGCATCGGTAACGGTTTGGGAAAGTGTTGCCGGATCTATCCCGTATGTTGCGATCGCATCGGGTTTCATCGTCACTTGAATTTCTTGGTTATCAAGTCCATCGGTTGAGACTGTATCGATTGTTGCAACATCTTTTAGTGTATCTCGTAGTCCCCTACCAAATCGTATCAGTGAGGCAGGATCATGTCCCGTTACGGTAAATATCCAGACAGGAGTGTTGGTAAAATCAAGTTTTTGAACAGTTGGAGTTGTTGCATTTTTTGGCAAATTGCTGACGCTTTGCACTGCTGTTTGAACATCGGAAGTTGCTTTGTCAGGATCAACTCCAGAAAGAAATTGTATTGTCACAGTAGATTGTGAATTTTGGGACGTTGATGTCATCGTATCGATATTGGCGACATTGCCGACTGCTTGTTCGATAGGAATTGTTAATAATGACTCAACGTCATCCGGCCCTGCTCCTGGAAGCGAGGTTGAGATAGTAACAATTGCGATATTAATGTCAGGATTTAAAACACGAGGAAGACTCAAAAAACTTGAAATACCGAAGATTGTCGCAATAAGAACCAGAAGAATAACAAGCCGCGGATTGCGCAGATATCCTGCAATAATAGATTTATTAAGCTTTGGATCGAACTTTAATTGTTTGAGATAGGATGTAAGTATTGCCATACATATTAATTCGTTGTTAATTTATCGCCTGCGATGACGTTTCGATCAAGGATAACTTGATCGCCGTCATTTAATCCCTTTGTAATTTCTATAAAATTGCCATAGACATTTCCGAGTGAGACTTTTCGGGACACTGCCGTATTATCTTCATCGACAAGTAAATAATTGGAATCTGCAGTTTGATACACAGCATCAATTGGTACAAAAGGAATTGTTGATCCGGTGTTAGCGGTTCCGACAGGGATAGTAATATCAAGGTATTGGCCATCTGTTAAAGAGGATGTCGCATTATTTGGGATTATGTAAAAAATTGAATATAAGAGTCCGTCAGTTGCAGCTGTTGAAACATAAAACGGCTTTAATTGATATGTTTTGTTATTGATAATTACTGTACTTGATTCAAGTTTTGAAATGTTTTGTGCAATTTGCTGTGGAACATCAACAACGGCAATTGTCTGAGAACTATTTTCATCGGCAGAAATTACTGCAAGTTCTGTTCCGACTGAAACTTGATCTCCGGGGTGAACAAAAACTCGTTCCACTACCCCATCCACAGGGCTGGCAGGAAGCATTGTATCTGCAGTAACTTCTGCCATTGACGCTTGAAGGCCGGTAACTTCTTTATTTAATTCCAAAGATTTTTCTTGAACATTGAGCTGATCAAGAGTTAACTGTTGCTGTGCTGATGCGAGTTGTCCAGGAGGATTGGTACTATTAGTTTGCTCATTAAGAGTGTCGGCCGAGTTCCGTAGACTATTTTGCGCTCCTTGTAATGAATTGATTTCAGATTGTTCAGCTATGATTGCTGATTGTGAAGCACCGCTATTTTGATCATTTGTCAATTGTTGATTGAGATTATTAAGAACTGTTTGATTATTATTTATGAGTGATGACGTATCATTTGCTGACGCGGAGGCTATTGACTGTTGAGAAAGATAATTGCTAAAAGTTTCCTGAGCGATGTTTCTTTGTTGCGTAATTCCATCTTCCTGCTGGCCATATGTATCAAGAACATTTTGGTATTGTGCTTGTGCGATTTGAGATTCGAGCGCCGGTGCATTGCCTCCTTGGTAGTTCGTCGAGAGTGATAGTATCTGGTCACCTTTTTTGACTGGTGATCCATCTGTGACTGAAACATCTTGAACAATTCCTGATGTTTGTGCGGCAATTTCTATGTCACCTGCTTTTTCAATTTTTGCCTCAAATGTTACTGTTGGCGCTTGTCCGATACTATAAAGTTGTACGGCGAGTGGTGCTTGTGGTGGAGTGGTTTGTATTTTTGGCTGGTTTGCAATATGGCCTACGATAATAACAAAAAACAATAGTCCCATCCCGATAAAAAAACTTCCCAATGGCTTTCTTTTAATAAAATTGGTCGTCGATTTGTAGTAATTCCGAAAAGAGAGTTTTTTGAATGGATTATGATTCCCTTTTAAGGGATTAGTCTGGGCCATAGATATATTACACCAAAAAGAATCAGAATGAGCAAGCTCCAGATATTTTCGGAGGCTCACTCATTATAAAGTAAGATAGTTCGAGTGTCAAACAATTAGATTAATATGAGATAACTTTTGTGGTAAAATTATTTTTATAATGAGTGAAGCCTTTGATAGTTCACGTTTTAATGAAGTACGGGAGAATGCAAGACAGGAACGTTTAAAAAGAAAAAAAAGGGATACCTATGGGGATTATATGTTTCCCTATGAAGATCTGGCAGCGGCAATTCCCAGAGAAAGGTTTACGGATAAAACATTACTCGCCCACCATGTATCTCTTCGGCCGGGAATAAAATTCGATTATGTGAGATCTCTTATAAATTCAGAAGTTACTGTAGTAGATGCTTCTAGTGGAAGTGTAATTGAAACAGTGTCTGAAATTCTTCAGGAGACTCTCATATTCGACCGAAGAAGATTGGTGGCCTCGCCTGCGTTTCCTAAATGGAAGGGACTTTAAGAAAAATTCATTTATTTTATTCTCATCCCAATTCCACCATTGTTTTGAGAAATTCTGCTGACCAGCGGTAGATATTATAGCTTTTAAGAATATCCCGCATTCTTCTCATTCGTTTTGTTTGCTCAGATTTTCTCATGGTAAGTGCGGTATGAATTGCTTCAGCAGTTTGCTCTCCATTATATGGATTGATCAAAAGTGCGTCACGAAGCTCCCGTGAAGCTCCAGCAAATTGACTTAAAATAAGAACTCCCTTCTCATCATCGCGTGCTGCGACAAATTCTTTCGCGACAAGATTCATTCCATCATGAAGCGAGGTAACGAGACAAATATTTGCTGCCCTGTATAAAGGGTAAATTGCTTCATGACTGTGATGCTTGTGTAAAAATAAAATCGGCTTCCAATCATTCGTTTTAAACTTGTTATTTATTCTATTCACTTCCGATTCGACTTTGAGAGCGAAATTTTTATATTCAGGAATATCTGTTCTGCTGGGTGCTGAAATTTGAATAAAAGTGAATTTGCCGATATACGCGGGATATTTAGTGAGAAAGATTTCAAGCGCATGAAACCGTTCCAAAATTCCTTTGGTATAATCCAGCCTATCAACACCGATTCCTACATATTCTGTCTTTACTCCTAATTTTTTCAATGCCTCTTTACTATTCTTTTCTTGTTCTGCTAGTGGTTCGGAGGATCTTTTTGAAAACGCGATACTGATCGGGAATGGTTTGACTGTTGTGCTGTGATTATTTTTTGTGATTGTGAATTGATCGTGATCAATCAGCGCTTCAAGCTCTCTACTTACTGTGCTAATGAAATTGTTAGCATGCAGTTGTGTGTGAAACCCGATTATGTCAGCGCCCAACATCCCATCAAGAATTTCTTTTTTGAATGGACAGATACTAAATGCCTCAGCATTGGGCCACGGGATATGCCAGAAAATGCCAATTGTTGCATCAGGCCG
>Ga0206821_10005_pt1 | contig 36958 bp, 33 predicted proteins | sample Alteio_BWOrgCont_85_FD_152860 | JGI IMG/M metagenome (GOLD analysis project Ga0206821, IMG submission 152860) | Enriched cells from forest soil in Barre Woods Harvard Forest LTER site, Petersham, Massachusetts, United States -... | ecosystem: Environmental > Terrestrial > Soil > Temperate forest >...
GGAGCGGATAGAAGTGAGAATGCCGGCATGAGTAGCGCAATGCAGATGAGATATCTGCACACCGAAGACCCAAGGTTTCCTCCGCAATGTACATCATCGGAGGGTGAGTCGGCCCTAAGGACCTTCCTCGTTAAAGGGGATTAGTCCGATGGACAAGTTGTTAATATTCAACTACAGTGTATGCGAATTTTAAGGGAGTGACGAGGTTGGAACACTCAAGCTGTATACGTACAGTCTAAACAGTAAGATAGTGATGATTGGCAAATCCGTCGTCGTGTTTAATCGAGCTGTGATAGAAAGTTCCCTTGCAAGAGGGGATGATTTGATCTTTTTCAGCGTCCAGGAAAAACTTCATTAAGTTGACCGCAAGGTTTAACAAAACGCATATGGTACCGTACCGCAAACCGACACAGGTGGGTTGGTCGAGAAGACTCAGGTGAACGGGAGACAGAGGATTAAGGAACTCGGCAAAAAAGCTAGGCGTAACCTATGGGAGATGCCTCGCCGTATCATTTCGATACGGCCACAGCAAAAGTTTATTTGGCGACTGTTTATCTAAAACACAGGTCCCTGCAAAACTGAAAAGTAACGTATAGGGGCTGACACCTGCCCAGTGCTGGTAAGTTAAGCGTCTCGGGTGAAGTTCGAAAGAATCAGCCTAGGACTCAAGCTCCAGTAAACGGCAGCAGTAACTATAACTGTTCTATGGTAGCGAAGTTCCTTGTCGGGCAAGTTCCGACCCGCACGAAAGGTAGAACGACCAAATAACTGTCTTAATCCTTTACCCGGCGAAATTGAGATGGCTGTGAAGACGCGGCCTAGGTATACATGGACAAAAAGACCCCGGGAGCTTTACTGTAGCTTGGCATTCGCAAGCTTACTCTAATTGTTTAGAATAGGAGGGAGATTCGTCGATAGTGAAATACCTCTCTTTGGAATGAGTGAGCGTTACTTCGACCCGCACAAAATTACGGGCGGAGAACAGTGTCTGGTGGGCAGTTTTACTGGGGAGGTAGGCTCCTACAACGCAACGGAGCCGCACAAAGGTTGGCTAACTCTGGATGGAAATCAGAGCGATAGCGCAATGGCACAAGCCAGCTTGACTGCGAGACTTACAAGTCGAGCAGGTACGAAAGTAGGTCATAGTGATCCTGTGATGCATAGTGGTATGCACACAGCTTAACGGATAAAAGCTACCCCGGGGATAACAGGCTGATCGCATCCAAGCGTCCACAGCGACGATGCGGTTTGGCACCTTAACTACACATTGGGGCGCCTAGAGAGCAATCTCTAAAGCTTGTTTATTCAAAAACGTACGATAGAGGTACGTGTGAATAAAAAATACTAGTCAAAATCGGTGAACACCATTATCGCGAACAAATAATGGTCAATACCGAGGGAAGTCTGATAATAATCAGACCCCGTATCGACTTTCTCGTATACAGCGAGAAGAGGTGAATTTTGCACCCTCTGGGTGTAAATCTATAATTCATCTAAACGGCTAGCTCCTTTTTACCAAAAAAGGATGAAGGTATAGTCAGAGCACATGGTAACATGTGATTCGACAGCGATGTCGGCTCATCACATCCTGGGGCTGGAGAAGGTCCCAAGGGTCCGGCTGTTCGCCGGTTAAAGTGGTACGCGAGCTGGGTTCAGAACGGCGTAAGCCAGTTCGGTCTCTATCCTGTATACCCGTTTGAAATTTGAGGAGGTTTGTCCCTAGTACGAGAGGACTGGGATGAGGAAATCCCTGGTGTGTCGGTTGTTCCACGAAAGTGGGCACTGCCGAGTAGCTAGATTTCCATCGGATAACCGCTGAAAGCATCTAAGTGGGAAACCGTCTCCAAGATAAGATTTCGATGGTCCGCAAGGACTGAAAGACCCCTGGAAGACTACCAGGTTGATAGGAGGGCAATGGAAGCACAGTAATGTGTTAAGTTTACCCTTACTAATGGTCGATTGGTAAATTTTTTTGACATCTCTTCACTTCTTAAGGAGCTATTCTAAAGAATAGCGACGAAATCCTTAGAAGACCGCAAGGTCTGAAAAGGACAAGGATCCTTAAAATTATAATTGTGCTCTTTTACTAACAAAAATTTTCTGGTGATTGAAGCGTTATGGCACCACCTCTTCCCATTCCGAACAGAGAAGTGAAACGTAACAGCGCTCACGATACTGCTTTTTAGCGGGAAAATAGGTCATCGCCAGGAGCTTTTTGTTAGTAAAGAGAATAATATCCAAATAAACCGCCAGTAAGGGCGGTTTTTTGGTATTTAGGTATTCATTCGTTTCACTCATTCATTCCGCCACTGTCTCACTTCGCTCGCAGCGGACTCAGTCGATTACGCTCTCTTTCAGTCCCCGTAAGCGAGTTTTTTTTGTATAGGATAACCGACGGCTCTCTTCGGGGGAAATAGAGGTAGGTTTTTGGTTATAATAAGCAAATTCGAAATTGCGAATTGCACAGACGTTGCTATAGTGATATACTTACACTATCTCTTTTGAAAGGTAAAATGATGACTGGCAAATCATACTCTGAAAAATAACTGCAATCAGTCAATCGAGCTGACGCAGGTACTTACAAAACACCAAAATAAACCGCTGCCGCTGAAAAAAGGAGAGAGTATTAAAGCAAAGATTACCAAACTTACTCCAAACGAAATTCTTGTGGATGCTGGTGCTAAAACCGAAGCGATTGTTCTTGAGCGTGATAAGCGTATTGTCCGCACAATTATGAGTCAATTCAAAGTCGGTGATACTGTTGAAGTTAACGTCCTAAATCCAGAATCTGAAAGTGGTCAGTCAGTTGTCTCATTTCGTCGCTATCTTGGGAATTTAGCATGGGAAAAACTTGAAGAATTACAAAAAAAATCAGAGCAGCTTGAAATTACGATAAAAGAGGCAAGTAAGGCTGGATATGTCGTTGATACGGCATTTGGCGTTTCAGGATTTTTGCCTCAGTCACATGTTGCATTTTCTTCTGATGGTTTGGCAAGCGGTCAAACTATTAAAGCCCGAGTGCTCGAGTTAAATCGCGTTGATAACAAAGTTATTTTTTCTCAGAAACAATTATTATCAGAAGAAGAATTTGCAGCATTGAGTAAACAGTTTAAAGTCGGTGGGAAAGTAACAGTGACAATTACGACTGTGACGCCTTTTGGATTGTATGTCGCATTACCAAAAACAAAAACTGCAAAAGCAGAGAATGAATTGGAAGGTTTTATTCATATCTCAGAAACATCTTGGGATAAAGTCTCTGACTTGAACGAACTTTTTACTTCAGGACAAGAAATTGAGGCTGTTTTAACGAGATTTGATAATGAGACACGTCGTGTCAGCCTTTCAATAAAGCGTTTGATAGCAGATCCATTTGAAGCATTGATTGAAAAATATCCGGTTGAGACCAAAGTACGAGGAACCGTGAGTGCCGTTATTGATGGTGATGTCATTTTTTCATTCGGAACTGATGAAACAGAAGGCGTATTGAAAAAAGATAAGATTGCTCCTGGTGTAAGTTACTCTGAAGGACAAGTGGTAAACCTTACGATTTCAGATCATGACAAACGCAAACATCGTATCCTCGTTAGCCCTGTACTTCTTGAAAAGCCAATGGGCTACCGCTAATTGCTATAAGGTATTAGGTATAAAGTACTAAGTATTTTTAGATGATACTTGTTTTATACATTATACGTTATACATAATACTTGATACTTTTGCCTTCTGTTTCTCGTTTCTGCCTCGGAGTATAATATATATATGAAGAAGAATAAAACCATTACAAATTTTGTTTGTCAGGAATGTGGATATGATAGTCCTCAATGGCTTGGAAAATGCCCTGAATGCGGCAGTTGGAATTCTATGAAAGAATTTAAAATCACAAATGGAGGACAAAGGACAACAAACACTGTGAGTAATAATTTAGAGCAAAGTAAACCGCAAAAACTCCAAGAAGTTGCGTATCAAAAAACATCGAGGATTCAAACAGAATACGAAGAATTGAACAACGTTCTTGGTGGAGGAATTGTGAGAGGGTCTGCGACATTAATTGCAGGTGATCCGGGAGTTGGAAAGTCAACATTGCTTTTGCAGTTAGCGATTAGTTTGTCTTTTGAAAAAAAGGTCCTGTATATTTCTGGTGAAGAGTCAGTAGAGCAGGTAAAAATGAGGGCGGTCAGAATTGCGGAAAGCTCGGAGAATCAACATTCTAAATTATCGAAGTCTCCCGACAATTTGTTCCTCATATCACTTACAGATGCTGATGTTATAGTAGAACAAATTACAGAGATGAAACCCGATCTTGTAATTATTGATTCGATCCAAACAATGGAATCACAGAATGTATCAGGATTATCAGGTTCGGTTGGGCAAGTTCGCTATTCTGCACTGCAATTTATCAGAACTGCAAAGCTGTATAATATTCCTGTTGTGATTGTTGGACACGTAACAAAAGATGGAATGGTCGCAGGGCCAATGGTTTTATCGCATATGGTAGACACAGTACTTTTTTTGGAAGGAGAAAAATTTGCCAAGACCAGAATTCTGAGGAGTTTGAAAAACCGATTTGGTCCTGTTGATGAAGTGGGAATTTTTTTGATGGAAGAAGATGGGATGCAAGAGGCACGCAATCCTGAACAATTGTTTTTGACGCAAAGTGGGGAGCAAGTACCCGGGAGTGTCCTTGTTTCAACACTTGAAGGGTCAAGGGCCTTTTTAGTGGAATTACAAGCGCTTGCGGTCACTACACGACTTCCTATGCCACGTCGAGTAGTATCGGGTATTGATGCCAGACGAGTAGAATTACTCCTTGCTGTTTTGCAAAAGCATTGTCACATACCATTGGATACAATGGATGTGTTTGTCAATGTTGCCGGTGGGATGAAACTCTCTGATCCTGGAATTGATTTGGGAATCTGTCTTGCTGTGTATTCAAGTTTTAAAAATATCCCGTTATCAAAAGCTGTAGGGATTGCTGAGGTAGGATTATTGGGAGAATTGCGTCTTGTGGCTGGTCTTGAAAAACGAATGAAAGAAGCAGAGAAGTTAGGTTTCAAAAATATTATTACAGCAAAGAAATATAAGAGTTTGAGAGAAGTATTGAATCAATTTCAAAAAGGATAAAGGATATGGATAAAAAAGAAAATATAACCAAACCAGTTGAAATTTCACCGGCCGAGAAAGCGGAAGCTGAAAAAAGAACGACGCCATTTACTCCAAATATTATTGGAGCAATCGCGGATGAAGTTTCAAAGACCTTGATCAACCGGTTACCAAGCATGATGCGTTCACGAAATCGGAAAAAAACTATCAAGAAAACCAAAAAAATAGAAAATGCGATTCTTTTGGATACCTCAGCAATTATCGATGGAAGAATTTTTGATGTCATTTATTTAGGGTTTCTCAACGGTACAGTTGTTATCACGCCGCATATCCTATTGGAATTGAAGCACCTTGCCGATACGCAAAATACTGTCAAACGAGTTCGTGGACGAAAGGGTCTGGAGGCACTAGAAAAACTGCGTAAAGCAAAGCAAATAAAAGTGATGGTGTTGCCTGAGGAAAAAATACAAGCATCAGCAGAACGGATTGAAGTGGACGAGCAGCTTATCAAAACAGCAAAATATCACAAAGGGAAAATTATCACCTGTGACTACAATTTGGAGAAAAAGGCAAGTATTGAGAATGTTACCGCAGTGAATATGAATGCCCTTGCAAACTGTCTAAAGGCAGTTGCAGTGCCGGGTGAATCTTTGCATATTAAAATCGCACATTTAGGAAAAGACAAGCTACAAGGAGTTGGTTATCTTGATGACGGAACAATGATTGTAGTTGAGGAGGCAAGCGATGCGCTTGGTAAAGAGCTTGATGTTGTTGTCTCACGCATTATTCAAAAAGCAACGGGAAGAATACTATTTGCAAAAAGGATTTAGCCTATACAGCTGTCCTGGTGGACACCGTGATTTGATAAAATTGTTATGTCAAATCAAAAAGCTCGTCTCCTCTGAAGAGGTAAGAGCTCCTGCCCAAAGCCCCTACCTCATCAAAAAAGACGAGCATGCATCTCCTCATAGCAGGATTACGTGAAAAATGTTTTCATGAAAAATCTTGATCTGTCAATAAAATAATCTACTTTTAGCTTCGTCTATTTTTCTTGACAACAACAAAGATTTCTTGTATTTTTGTTGTTGGTAATTAGTTTTATTCCTGCCTGAATGACTAATAGCCGTTTACCCTAAGAGCATTGCTTATCGTACCTGAACTTATCTTTTGAGTAACGAAAGTGATGCTCTTTTTTTTATTTTTATTAAACTAATCCAAACTTTCCCCATTTTTACCCTGAATGAGAATTCATTCGGATTAATTCTTATGTTAAGGAACCTACGCCAATGTAATCGGTGCTCTGAGTCCTAACTCCATTATTTTTTGAAATTGTTCTTTTCCTTGTCTTACCAAAGCTTCCCGCTGAAAATCTGCGAGCGTTTTTGGCTCTTCGTTTTTCTTTTTACCAAGTAATGATATGAGCAATTCCATAATTTCTTCTTAAATAGTAGCACAACCAATTATCTATGTCAACCTATAATATATTTAGTGGGAAGATGTAATGAACTTATAGTTTTTATTCTGCAAAATAGATTGATATGTCAACCTATTTAAAGTTGTTGACAATGATGTGGATAACTTTGGGAAAGGAAACGGATACTTAAAAGGCAGAGATTTTACGAGATTTAATAAATGTAGTATGCTGAAGATGTTAGAATATATGGCTACTAAAAAGACACAAGAACAAATCCTTAATGAATATGAAGAAAAGAGTAGAGCAATTTTGCGCCAAATGATGCAGATAGTTCTTCGTGCTCAAAGAAAAATAGACGATGCTCCATATGCTAAAACTCTAAAAAAGCTTGATTTAAAGTAATTTAATATATGTCTCAACCTGATGGAGAAAATACGTCACAGATAGAACAATCCGAACAGGATAAATCTCTTGACCAAACCAAAAGAGGTACAGAAAAACGATTTTTGGGATTATCTGGTACAGTGCTGAGATCAATGCACCAACTTCGTGGGCAATTGAGAAGAGGCGCGCGTACTGCCCAGCCTGGTCTAGTGGATGAAGATGTTAAAGCATTTGAAGAAAAAGCTGCGTTATTAACCCGTCTTACTGCTGCCGCGAGAAAAGAAATACACGCATCGGAAGAAGCCGTAACAACTGAATTATCGGAAGATGATATGGAAGGTGAATCTAATGGACGTATACGAATACTGTTGGAACAAGCTCGTCATGAGTCTGAAGGAACTGAGGCAAGAACAAGAACTCTGATAGCAACTGCATTTGGTTCGGTAGATGTTGAAGCATTTATTGATGAACTTAATTCTCCTGAAGCATTTGCTCTTCAAGTAGCAGCATTACGAGAAGCTGAAGAGAAAGGAGAAGAACAAGGAGGAATTACTGATCTTGATCTAATCGCTGCAAAAAGAGCTTTGTGTGTCGTAGGGGAAACGCTTATAGGAAGTGCTCAGGAAGAAGGTTATCGGGAAAGAGATGACAATGAGGAAATATATGGTTATGAAACTTCTGATGGTTTAAATCATCATTCCCGATTTAGAACAAAAGCAGAAAATTCTGATTTCATTAAATCGATTACAAACGGATACTTACCCTTTCGTAGAGAAATTAATGAGGCAGTGCATGCCCAAGTAAGAGAAGAAGCGTCTGCATTACAAGCTCATTATGAAGAGGTATTGCCTGATATGTATGCAGATGATGCCTTAGTTTTGTCACTGCGTGAAGCATTTATACAACATAATTTTGAACCTCAGCTTGCAGAAGGCGTGAGAACAGAAATGATTAGTGGACAGAAAAGAGATGCTATTTTAGCAGTAGTACAAAGAATTTCAGATGAGAATATTATCAATCCTCAAGAGCGTTATGAACTGTTTTCTTCTGTGATTGGTTTTTCTGGGGTGCGTGATTATGCTCAATCATTTTTGCAAAGTACATTAAAGATACAATTGAGATAAGTCGTGGACAAGAAGAAAAAAAACAAGCGGATGAGCGCAATAGGAGGAATGCCGCAGAGCATCTCCAACTGCAGAAAGGTATGTATATTCATGGTTCGGCAATTGATTATTTCCCTAAAATTCTTTTATCCGGCAATCTTACCGGTGAAGCATTAGGAGAAACAGCAGTTGAGGATAATTTTTCTTTTCATGTAGATTTTTCTACTATTCAATCCTATCATTTGGAAGGCGCACATACTCCTGAAGAAGTTATCTCAAGAACTTTCACTGCACTATTAGAATTTGGATCTCGTGCAGAGCTAGGTCAACAAGGACAGGTGATTTTGTTATATGATCGAAGCAATCCTTCTTGGGAACCTGGTATTCAACATCACGAAACTACTGACTTAGGTCATTCGTTAATACTTGGAGGAATACCGTCTACCGAAATTTCAGGCATGCTTTTACGCTCGCCCGAAGCTACATTAGAAAAAGCAAAACGAGCAATTGTCGAAAATGGTTTTTATTTACCTTTGTACGATATGCAGGGGAATCTTTTATTTACAGCAGAAGAATATGACGAGATCGTAGAAGATTATAATTTAGGAATACCTGTGGCTATATGGGATACTTCGCTTAGAACTGGCGATAAATTGGGATCAAATCCAGGGGGTACATTTACCATAACAACCGATAGAGGACCTGTTGCACATTATGTAAAGTTCGTGGAGTCAGAATCCGTTGATCAACTTTGGTCAGAACTACTTGCAGATAAAATATATGAAGATTTTGGAAAACCCGTCCCAAACACTCAAATCGTCATGATCGAGGGAGCATATGGACATGCGAGTTAATTCCTTAGAGGTTCGTCCCAAATTGCAGATATAAAAGGACTTCCTTCGTACAGAGATGGATTTATTCTAGATTGTTGGTTAGCTAATTGGGATATCCCTTATGGTGTAAATAATGTATTTCCTACTGAAGAGGAAATGGCTGCACGCATTGATAATGGGGGAGCTCTTCTATTTCATGCTGACGGAAGACGAAAAACTTCTGAAGAATTTCCGGAAGAAGTAAGAGAATTAGGTATGGGAACGGATCGCGAACATCTTGGTTTAGGAATACGGCAAGCATATCCAGGAATCACAGATGAAGAAATACATGCACAGGCTCTTCAGCTTAAGGAGGTTGCAACTGATGAATATATTGAACAAAGAAATGATAGTGTGCGTTTATCTAGACAAGATAGGGATTTTCTTAAAGCAAGATTACGAGTAAGAAGAGATGATATTTTGCGTAAGGTATTGCAGTCTGCATAAAGTAAAGTATTATACTCCCTTCACCAGCTGTGGTATTATTGATTTAACTGATGGCTTGTAGTCGTAATTATGGCGTGATGAGAGCCAGAGTTTGATCATCGACATCGTTTTATTAAGCCGTGAGGCTTTTCGTCCTGCTCGTTTGATTCCTTCGCGGTGGAAGTATAATGACTGTTTGATATTGGCAACCTTGCCATATTGGAAGAATTTGACAAAGACTTCAGTATAGATAAACGGATATTTATTATTTTTAAAGTAAAGCAAGTCTTTCGGAAGCAGTCCGCGGTTGATCATGACTGTTTCAGGGTGAAGGGAAGACGTGTGGATAAGCGTATCATAGATTGTTTCGTGTTCTTCGGGTAGATCACTTCTTTCAAGGCGTTTATTAGAATCGTCAATACTGGTATATTGAGTGCCAACTGCGACTGTTCGGGGATTGTTTGATAAGAAGTTCACCTGGCGCTTAAAACGGCTTATGGCGTTAATATCATGTGGATTCATGAATGCGACAAATTTCCCCCGTGCACGTTTCATCGCTCGGTTATAGCAGACTGCTAATCCATAGCGCTTTTTATTGTGATAAATCTCAAAATTATCAAAATTTCTTTTATACTTACGGAGTATTTTAAGTGAATCATCACTTGAATGGTCATCAATTACAATAATTTGCAGATCCCGATAGGTTTGCAAGGCGAGACTTGATAAGCAGTCAGGCAAATATTTGCTCGCATTATATACGGGTAGAATAACAGTAACAACAGAATCTTTAAGTTTCATATGGGTATTTTTGTAGAGCTCACGAAGGGCAGAAGAATTTATTACATGGCAAGAGAGGCAATCCTACACAATTTTATTTTTTTTGTCAAGTTTTAGCTTCAAAAATTAGTAATTAACCCAGAGTAAGAAGATGAAAAAGTTTTCCACATTTTTAGGTTTTTTAAAAAATCAGACATAGTATTTTATATGACTAAAATTCATGAAATTAACTTGTATTATCTTGTTTATGGGAAAACAATGTTAAAAGTTAGAGAATCCTACTATATGATTAGGAGTTATTGATGGAGAATTTTGATTTACCTCTTAAGAAGAATCCCGCTCCTGCAATCAGCAATAATGCCAGGAGGGACCAGTCATCCGGACCGGTATCTGGAGTAGTTTTTGTGTTTGAAGGGGAGTATACTTTTTGACCATTTGCATTTTGTGAAGGGATATTCTCAGTAAAAGGTGCTGGAGTTGGCCAAACTGTTGGTGTGGGACAAACCTGTTGTGTGGTTGTACCACCATTATTAAGCGTAAAACAACTGCCATCAGCAAATAATTGCTGCGGATGTATTGCGAAAACAAAAATCGTACATAGTATTATTAAAAATATCTTCATAGAGCTTGTTGTTACTCTACATGAGTAGTGGGAAAATGTCAATAGTATTTTAAATCTTTCCTTGACATTATGGTATACAAGTTATTACTATAAAAGAAGAGCATGAAAAAATCTTTTGTCATTATATCTGTTATTGCTTTGTCAGTGAGTTTCGTCCAAACGGCCTTTGCCCAAAACGCCAGTGAACCTCTTTGCCCACCAGGAGCGTATAGTAGTTTATGTAACATAAATGCCAACAGTGCAGGCGGAGTAGTAGGTGCAATCCTCCAAGTACTTTTGATTTTTGCAATTATTGCCTGTTTATTTTTTCTTTTGTACGGCGGTATACGATATATTACCTCAGGTGGCGATAAAGGGAAAGTTGATCAAGCAAGAGGAACGCTGGTGGCAGCAATAATTGGGTTGGTTATTTCTTTACTTGCGTTTTTCATTGTCAATCTCGTTCTCATGTTCTTAACAGGGAAAGGGATATCAACAATGACAATTCCCAAACTGTATACAGGAAACTAATTTGTTCGTACGCTTGACAAAGGGAATAAAATATGATGTAATACATGCATAAATACACGTACGAAGCTTCTTATATAGTTTTCCCGTAATAATGGTTAAGTTAAAATAATTTATATAATTTCCCATCGAAAAGAGACAATAAAAATTTATGGTAGCTAAAAAAACAACATCCAAAACCCTTGCAGTTGATGAACTCATTGGCGAACCAAATGAGTCGCCTGCTAAAGAAGAAAAAACTGTAACACCAGATGTAATGGTGGAAGAAAAGAATGAAGCTGTTGAAAATGCTGCTTCGAATTCTACTTCTGAAAAAAACGAAGAATCTCCTGCGAGACCACATCGCATCCATATTGGCGGTGAAAAATCTGGAGACAATACCTCTTCTCCCACACAATCATACGGTCATTATCAAAATCAGCAAAACACCCCCACCGAAGAAGTGAAAGGATTTCTTGACACACAGCCAGAGGGGCATGGATTTTTACGGCCAAAATTTATTCATTCAAATCGTGATATTTATATTTCACAGTCTCAGATACGGCGTTTTATGCTCAGGCCTGGCGATCTGGTAGAGGGAATTGCTCGTCCACCCAAAGACACGGAGCGATATTATGGTCTTTTAAAAGTTGAAAAAGTGAATGGTGTTTCCGCAGATGATGCGATCAGGAGGCCATATTTTGACGATCTGACACCTATTTATCCTAACAAACAAATAATATTAGCAACCGACACGACTCCTTTGTCAACAAGAATGATTGACCTTATTGCCCCAATCGGATTTGGTCAGCGTGGAATGATTGTTTCTCCGCCAAAAGCAGGGAAGACAACGATTCTGAAAGATATCGCAGCAGGCATCTCAAAAAACTTTCCTGACGTGCATTTGATGGCAGCGCTTATCGGTGAAAGACCTGAAGAGGTTACTGATATTAGCATGTCAGTCCGTGGGGAAGTCGTCGCATCAAATTTCGATGAGCCACCAGAGAATCAAACACGCGTTGCTGAAATTACATTAGATCGTGCTAAGCGTTTGGTTGAGTTAGGTAAAGACGTTGTTATTCTTCTTGACTCTATTACAAGATTAGCTCGTGCATATAATCTTGCTGTTGAGCCCAGCGGAAGAACACTCTCTGGAGGATTTGATCCAGCAGCATTGCATCCGGCAAAACGTTTCTTCGGAGCAGCTCGTAATTGTCAAGAAGGCGGCAGTTTAACAATTATTGGTACTGCGCTTATCGAAACAGGTTCTCGAATGGATGATTTGATTTATGAAGAATTCAAAGGAACCGGCAACATGGAATTACATTTGGATCGACGTTTGGCAGAACGACGCATCTTCCCGGCAATTAATATCGAAAGATCTGGAACTCGTGGAGAAGAGCGCATTCTTGCAGAAGATGCTTACAAGAAGATTGTGACTATGCGTCGGATGATGGATATGCTAGGGCCAGATGAACGGACAAGTATTTTTGTTGAACGGCTTGGTAAAGCAAAATCAAACGACGAATTCCTCGAAACCCTCGGAAAATCCTAAGTTTTTGATAAAAGTAAGAAGAATAGTTAATTTGGTTTTGCTAGCCTAAAAATTAGATGTCCCGTTGAGCTAACAGCTTTTTCCTCATGTACTATTTCTAACTGTTCAGGCGATAAAATTTCCTGAAGATTTCGTGAAGCTATAGAGGCTCTTAAGAGGGCAAGTGCTATTTTATTAACATATATTTGTTCTGCTGGGCTATTTGCTTGCATTTTTTTGCGTAGTTCATTATATCGACTAAGAAATGAAGTTTGATTGTCTCCTAGAGGAGGTAACGGATCCATTTCTGAAGAATTGCCTTTATCATGGGCCATAATTAATAAAGAATCAGTGGGTATTTTTAAAGCATTAGCAGCAGTACTAATAGAAAGCCTTTTTAAATTAATAGGTAGATCAGCAAAACGCATATCAGAATCTGCAAGAGCATGTAATCTTGTTAACAAGATTATATTTGCTTTTTTTTCATTGACTGATATCTTTTTTTTTGTCACGGAGCTACCCTATTATAGGCTCTCGCATAAGTCAATTACTCGTTTGATATGTTTTTCTAGCCTCGAAATTTGACTCAAAATAGGAAATTTGGTAGTATCTGTCTTTGAAACCGGTCTGTCCCATTTTCCAATCCTTTTGGAACCAGTATGAGCCTTTGCTGGGTTAATGCCGGGTATCTCATATATGCATAAAAGGTCTTCTCACAAGTTTGCTTTGTTGATTGTAAATATCACAAAGGAGGCAAAAGAATTCTCTGAATTTCTTTTTTATTACGGCAAAAAAAAGCTGATTAATTTTTCCGTTCGCTTCGAAAAGAACAAGAATTTCCTTGTAAAGTTTTTTCTTATGAAACGCGGCCGCTACAACAGGCCGTTTTTGCATTTGACCACAATGGGGGTGTTGGGGATAGGCGTTCTGATTGCTCCTTTCTTGGCTAATACCTTTCCCGTTTTCGCAACACAAGATAACGCTTTATCTCTTGCATCATCATCAGCTGAAAAACAATCGGCGCTTACAGGAGAAGAAGTTTTCCAAACGAATATCTCAAGCAAACCCCGCGATAAGATTATCACATATCAGGTTGAGCGGGGAGATACATTGGGAACGGTTGCAAATAAGTTTGGTATTTCAGAAAACACTATTCGATGGGCAAACAATCTCAATAACGACACATTAACAGTTGGGCAGTCTTTACAGATATTGCCGGTTACAGGGGTTGCCTATAAAGTTCAGGCGGGGGATACGGTTTACACAGTTGCAAAGAAATATAACGTAGATGCAGATAATATTGTTGATTTTCCATTTAATCAATTTGCCGGCAACGGAGTGAAGTTTGGATTGATTACTGGCGAAACATTGATTGTTCCAAATGGCATCGACCCTTCTGCTCAAGAGACAGTAAAGCCATATGTAGTTGTTGCAACAGGTCCTGTGCCGGTGACAGACGACGGGTTTACGTGGCCTGTACACGGTATCATTACTCAGTTTGCTTCTTCATATCATATGGCGCTTGATATTGCAGCGCCGCTTGGAACCCCGCTCATCGCAGCAAGCAGCGGCACGGTGGATTATGTAAGTGTTGGAACATATGATACAGGGTATGGAAATAACGTTTGGGTTAACAAAGGAGACGGAGTGCGATACCATTATGCGCATATGGAAGCTGTTAATGTTTCAATTGGAGAACCTGTTGTAGGGGGACAAACGGTTATTGGTTGGATCGGCATAACAGGTAATACAACAGGTCCTCATGTCCATTTTGAAATTCAGGTAAACGGTCAATTAGTAAATCCTCTGCCGTACCTACAATAATATGTTACAATAATCCAACAGAAATGGGCCCGTGGTATACCGGTAACATGCTTCCATGGCATGGAAGAGTAGAGGGTTCGATTCCCTTCGGGTCCACCAAACTCAGACTCGGCTTCGCTAGCTTAAATTTGAGAAGCAGACGTATATAATTTGGGCCGATAGCTCATCTGGTAGAGCGCAGCATTCGCATTGCTGAGGTGGGGAGTTCGAGTCTCCTTCGGTCCACAAAGTAGGCGACATCTTCGACATTTGCATAAAATAGATCTATTAATACTTGCTACGATATATTTAAGACCATTAGTTATCACCTATTAAACCGGAAGATAAAATAATTGCAGACCGTATAGTGCGTGAAGAAATTCATATGTCATAATTTGTGGAATACTTTTTTTGTTACACATCACTGCCATAAGTGCTTTGGAAAAGGTAAGATCGACCGAGTTGCTTGTTTCAATAATTTTGATAGCTGCTTTTATGTCTGCATTTTCTGGGAAAATAATATTAATACCGCTTAAATCAGTTGCTCTGAGAAAATCTCGCGCTAGAGAAGGGCTAATGGTGTTATAGATGGTCATGTATGTCTCGTTAACAGTGAGAGGGTTGGTATAGAGTTGATATTGCTCTTGTGCGAAATATCGAAAGAAAGCAGTTGCCTGAACGTGTTTTTTATGAACCCTATCAACAAAGGCCATAAAGCCATCAGATGATATATAAACTTTTTTACTTACCATAGTTTTGTTTAATGATACCAGTTTTTGTCTCTGAGAGATTTTGTCTAGTTTTTATAATAAATAGTTAATGGAATTATACGTCTCTTCAAAAAGACAGGCCTTAAATCTCATTTCAGGTCCAATCCAGCTCCTCTTCCTTGGAGACGAAGGAATGGATCGTCCCGGGTAAATTGCTTGTCCATTAATCGGGCATTTTTGAAAACCTTCGGTTTTTGCTCGGTAATCGTAACTTCTTTGTGAAAATCTTGTAAAGCGTTTTCATCGACTCTGATATTGCCTCCCACCTTAACTGCTTTTAATCGCTTGTCGCGAATATAGCGCCTGACGGTTAAAGGGTGTACGCGTAGAATGAAGGCTACTTGTTTTACACTGAGTAAGTTATTCATAAAGCTTGTATAGCATAAATCCTCTGAAGATCAGAGTAAAGAGGTACTTTTCACGACCCCTTTAAATATATAATATTATGTAATTATATGCAATAGTATACAGGTTTTTAAAAAGTTTGACTTGGTCTGTGAAATGCTACTATAGTAATAATGTACTATGATACTGCAGGAGATAATAAGAAATATAGCACTCTATAATGGATTCATTCTTCCTTGGATTCAATCGGTGAAAGAGAATCTTTTTATTGATAAAAATAATGCTGTATATCTTGAGGCTAATTCCTCCAATAAAGTATCATTATTTCCGCTCATATCAATAACAGGTACACATACTATAACAGGAAGAAATATTAACTTATTGCACTATCTTGAAGGGAAAGAGATATGTATCACAAAAGATTCTGCCTCGAATAGCAATGATTTCATCAGTATGCTAGTAACTGAAAAGATTGTTGGATTAGGGAAAAGCAACTTTTTCACTCATAGTCCAAGCGTAAGATTTTCAAGTGATTATATTACGGCGGCACAAATTACAACTACAGGTTTTTCAATTGAAAATATACAATTATTTTTCTCTCATGAGACTCATGAGAAGAGAGAATATCTGGGCGAGTTCTCTCTTCCTCATGAAGAAAATCATTTTAATAGTTTTATTGAAAGGAGGTGAGTAACATGACATTAATAAAGAATCGATTACAAAGATTGTTTGATGATATTAGTATCTTATTCTTGGCACCTGTGTATTAGAGAGTGTCTCCGTTTGGGTTATGCAATGATATTTCCTCTTATCGCAAACAAAATAAGAGGGGAAATATATGAGCAGGAGCCTATCTGATACTAGTTGATCAGTGTTTGGCTTGACAAGTATTTTGGCTGTCCTTCATAATAATGCTACTATGCCCCACGTCACGCAAAACCTATTTAAAAAGATTAAAAGGGCCGGACAGACAGCACAGCTTGGCTTTTCATCTAGATCACTCATTATCATCATAGCTTTTGGTATCGTATTGGTAGCCGCGATCGGATTTGCTGTTTATTTTTATATCCAATATCAGCAGACGCAAATGCAACTCAATAGGTCCACTCAATCAAACCAGCAGGCAGCATTGGTAGATGAAGTAGGGAAGTTGATTGTTTTGCCGTCTGACGAACAACCAGAAATCGCGACTGTTTCGGATGTAAAAAAATTGAAGGGACAACCTTTTTTTGTAAACGCTCAAAACGGGGATAAGGTCTTGATCTATTCAAAAGCGCAAGAGGCGATCTTGTATGACCCTGTCGCAAATAAAATAGTTGAAGTAGGCCCGATTTCTCTGACACAGGTTACTCCTACAGAAAGCGTTACTCCAACGGCTGCGCCAGTGAGTGTCTCTCTCTATAATGGGACAACGACTATTGGCTTAACGGAGACTATTGCTCAGGAATTGAAGGTAAAAATGCCTAATGTAGTTGTGGTTGATAGGGCGAATGCTGCAAAATCGACCTATACATCAACAGTTGTCATTGATCAGACCGGTAAAAACGCTACAGAGGCTGCTGAACTGGCAAAAGTGCTTAATGGTAAAGTGGGTAAGTTACCCACAGGAGAACAGAAGGTTCCAGGCGCTGATTTGCTTGTTATTTTAGGAAAATAAGAATATGTATGATATAATACAACAAGACTCATGTTTTTGTTATCAAAAATGTGAGTAATTCCGGTATTCTAAGCTAATTCATAGGTCTCGAAACCTCACAAATTCACTTAGGATTCGTACGGAGTCCCGCTTAAGCGGGATTACTAAAAAATGTACAGGCAAGGGGGTGAATCCTAAGTGGCAAAAGATAAGACAATTAAATGCAAAGACTGTGGTCAAGACTTCGTTTGGACTGCAGAAGAACAAGAATTTTACGAAAAAAAAGGCTTTAGTGCTCCACTACGTTGTAAAGAATGTCGAGTGAAAGCTCGCGCAAATTTCAACAACGGTCAAGGTGGTTCAACTCATCAACGACAATCATTTCCCATAACATGTTCTCAGTGTGGAAAGCAAGACACAGTACCGTTTGAACCGAAAGGTGATCGGCCTGTGCTCTGCCGTGATTGCTTTAGAAAGCAAAGAGAACAATAATACTAATTCATGCATTATTTAGCATGTATTAAACGCCTCGCTTAGCGGGGCGTTTTTTTGTGTCTGATAACCAAGATTGATGTCATTATACATATTAATATATAGATAAAGATATTAATAGATAATTATATATACTAAACTTCTTATTAGGTAACTATGAATAAATTCTAAAAAAATGTGTTGGATATTCCTGTTTTTGAAGACTAATTTAATTAGTATGTTTTATTTTTGTGAACTACTTTGTTGGGGTTGCGCTTACCGTTGTTGGGCCGGTTGATGGGGTAGGTCCTTGAACGGAAACTGTTGGTGCAGGGATTTTCTCTTTTGGATTGTGTGGAGGCAGTGTTGTCCCTGGTTTATTCACCGTAATCGGCTGCTGTTGATTCTGTGGAATTGGACTTACTTGTGGATTTTTCCCCGGCTGACTGGTTCCATTTTTAGAGGTAGCAATTTGACTATTCAATGTTGCTATATCAGCGTTAATGATTTTGACATTTGCTGCATTTCCTCCCACAAGCTGTTTGACTGTCTGAAATGCTGTCAAAGCATTTCCATATTGTCCTTCTTGTTCATACGCGTGTCCCACATTGTAATAGGCGTTTGCGTAATCTGGTTTGAGATTAATCGCAATGGTAAATTCTCTAATAGCATTATCGTATTGGCCCAATTGATAATATACGCCTCCTAAATTAATGTATTGCTGTGGATTATTTGGATCAAGTGCAATAGCTTGATTAAGCGTAAGAATAGTGAACTGGTCTGCATTTTGTCCAAATCCGATAAGACTTCTATAGATGGATGAAAGATTATTCCAATCAAATGAGGTCTCGGGTGCAATAGTAACAGCCGCTCTCCCAGCATTAATTGATTGCTGAATAAGTGTTAAGATGTCTTTTTGTATTTGTGCGCTTGGTGATGAGTTCTTTGGTTGATTCTCTGCCAAAGCGTTTGCAAGTGCGAGATTTGTATCAGAGAAAGAACGGTAGTAGATGTCTCGATAAGGGAACATTGAGATGGCTGCCGTCTGCAGTTGATATGTTGCTAGACCGTTATTCTCGGATTCTGCGACAAGTGATTGTTGGAAAGTCATGTCTGACAGAATAAATCTTGAGGTAAGATAAAGCGGCACTGCTAAAACTAGTATAACGATAATGAAAAAGATAACAGGGAAAATTCTACTAATTTTGCGTTCCGAGGGAGTTTGTTGTGCATGAACTCCGGATTCTCCAGAAAAAAGCCGTCTTTTCATTGCAAATAAAGAAAATTCAGCTTCACCGAATTTTTGTGGGTTATTTTGTATACAAACAACTGCAAAGAGAGCCAAGAGGATAAAAAGAAGACCGGTAAGTGTAAATGAAAAGGGCAGTGCTAATGAAGCAAGCAGAGCCAGCATGAGCGGAAGGAAGAAATTCTTTTCCTTGATGACACGATAGATGATCATTCCATAAACGCCAATTCCGAGAAGTCCTGTCGTTGCCAAAATTTCTAAGAAAAAACTGCTTGAGCGGAAAAAGGTGAACGCCCATAAAGCCTCATTAGTATTGTAACTTGCAGGTTTGAACATAGTGAAGTCATTAAGATAGGTGCCATAGCCACTTCCAAGAAGTAAACTTTTAAAGACGTTATTTTGCGAAATTGCCGCAAATGCCGTTTGCAAACCAACGTCAAAAGGAAGAATCAATGGTTTTTGGTTAGTAAAGAGCATATACACAGTAAGTCCGAGTCCTATCGCAATGACAAGAAAGCCGACACCAAACAATCCCATAAATGCTGGGGCTTTTTTGTGATGAGTAGTCCCTTCAGTTGAAAATGGTGCCGCATTTGACCTTTTAGGGCTACTTATATGATTGATATATTCATAGCCAAAGTAACCAGCAATCGGCAGTATCAGTGCATAATATATTGCTTGGTCGAGAAGAGAGCCGAAAGTGGTGAAATATGTTGCGTGTGTGTATGCGAAGGGCAAGAGATAAATCTTAAAAAATGAAAAGACAGTCAACAATGAAGAGAGTACCGCCCCAACAGTAAGTGTTCCGAGAAGGAGGAGCAACTGCTTTTGATTACTTACGACATTGATGATGACAAAATAAAGGAATCCTACAAAAAGAAGAGGTGCAAAGGCTGTCAACGCGTCAGCTTTGTTAGTACTTAAGATTGCAGAAGCCAACGTTACCAGGATAAATAATAGCATCGGAAGGCCAAACGGAGAAGTTCTCAATCTCAACCGTCCTTCAACAATTGTTTTAAATCCAAAGATAAGAAGCGCAAGTGAGCTCAATATTATTAAAAGTAGTTCTTTTGGTTCAACGAATGCGTCGGTAGTTGTACTAAGAAAAAAGATCGGGAACAGCACAAAAAGAATTCCGACCAAAATAAGGCTAACGTTTTCTAAATAAGATGAAAATTCTTTTTTTCGTTCAGGCATAGTAAAAAAAGATGAACCTATTTCCACTGTAGCAACTGCTTTTGTATAATGTCAAGGATAACTTTACTATAGCAATTTTAATTGACTATCCACCAGTTAAATCCGACATCTTTTGTCACAGTAGTTGGTATAGCAACGGTAAACGAGCCTTGCGTTCCGCTGTTTGGATCTTCAACAGTTTGTCTGGCAAGGTAGGGTGTGACGTTATCAGTGTCTGAAGTGGGAGTTATATAAATAAGTGAATGAGCAGTGACAAATGGCGTGATGATAGTTCGTTCGGTTTCATAGGCACTGATTACGCCTGTACCTGCGGAACCATTTGCGACAGTCTCAGTCATAGAGGTGTCAGCTTGCGCTCCGCGTATAATCGAGAAGCCGCTACTTGCAACAGAGTTAAATGTTGCAGTTCCTGATGAAGTCAGATCTCCAGATTGATTAATTCTCACAACACCACTTCCACTGGCGCTGGTGATGATTAGGGAAGAACCAGTTTTGTCTAATTTGTTTTTCAAGTTAATAATAAGATCATTGTTAGGAATCGGCGCGATAATGCCTGCTGCAAGCTCGCCCTTAATCGTGACATTGTGTGAGAAGACTGCATCGCCATTGACTCTAAGATTGCCTTGGGTATCAATTGCAACTAATCCTCCCATGAAAAGGATATTGCCTTGGCGGAGCGGTTGGATATTGAGATCTGAGCCAATGGTGTCTATGGCGTCGGCCGTAATTTTTAAATTATTATTAATCGAAATTGTTCCTTGTACCCCAACATCTGTGAGGCTCGTCGGCCCAAGTGCAACAAGGCCTTGATTGAATGTACCGAAGTTTGCTTGTAAGTTGGATGCATTCTTTAACTGTCCACTCAAGCTAGCAGCAGGTTCATATGTATCATTATCAATACTTTCTGAGTCAAACAGTTCAGTAGTAGAAGAGGAGTCAGGTTCAATTGTCCCGGAATCGCTTGCCTCAAGTTGTGTATCGGTGTCGGTAGGCGTTGGTGTGATAGTCGGAGTGGGAGTTCCCGATGGCGTGGCAATCGCGCTTGGCGTCGCTATACTATTATATATATTATAAACAATCGTTGCTGCAGGGCTAGCATTTTCACTGTTTACAGTTTGTCCTGCGGCACTTATGCTTGCTGCGGGAGTTGGTGTTATAGATTGCGATATGTTTTGATCTGCTATTTGAGCAGAATTACTTGCTACAGGGTCAATGATCTGAGGATTTTGAGGAAGCTGTGCGAAATGTTTATTCAATTGTTGTTCAAGTATCTGATCGACGATTTGAGTGATGTAGTCTTTAAGCGTTTCGCCACCTATGGTTATATTATCTGTTGCGACTGAGAGTGACTGGATGGTTAAGGTTTGCAGTTGCATTGCTCCCAATTCAATGGTGCCGGTGATATTTGAAAGAGATTCTAAGAGATTTGTTGATTCCATGGGCTGATCCGCATTCTGATTTGTGTTATCAGTCAATACCCCTGATTCGCTTGCACCCATGATATTGCCATTGTCAGTGATTGCTGTTGGGAAAGTTTGATAGGAGAGATTTACAAAAACCATTATTTGACCTACATCGTTCGGGTTTGAGTCATTATAAGACTCAAGTGCTTTACCAATGATCTGACCTGATGAACTTGCTTTCATGGCAACACCGGGGATTGATGATGATGTTATGTCATCTCCTGCCTGGATTGTTCCGTTAATATTTGATACATTTACGGGAACACGGCCTTGCAGAGCAAGAGGATACAAATAAGGATGTTGTGCATCGGTTTTTGCATCAGAATTCAGGGTAACGCCAGGTTTAGTTGATATGATTCCGATAAGTTGTTTTTGATAGGGAGTTGTTGATTCAAGAACTGCTTCAGTGTTTCCTTGTCCCTCAAGGACAACCAAATCTCCGGGTTTAAGAATTTGAGAAGAAACATAATTTTCAGCAAGATCAGCGGATTCTATTGTTGTATTTGCCGCATAAATAGTTCCGGGAGTTGAACCTGAACACGCAGCAGCAGTATCCTGAAGACAGAGCGAACCAAAGACATTTAATATCTTATTCGCATCATCCCACGAGAAGTTACCTGCATCTTGAACCATCTGGTTATTGCCATTGATAAAAGGGATGCCGTTTGGGCTGAAATCAGGAAGCATTAACTTTTGTCCTGCGCTGATAGTTATGCCCGCGTTAGCAGTGAGGAGTCCATTGGCGGTGACAGATCCTTGCACGGACAGACTATTATTGATTGAAGTAACACCACTCGATCCACCCAAAGAGAGAATAGATGCATTATCTCCAATGCTAAGGCTTTTCACACTAGATCCTCCTATATCAAAAACGGTCGAATTAGTTCCTATAGTATCACCATTAAGGACTAAATTGCCATTGATGAACTCATTTCCATTACTATCAAAGGTGAATCTATCAATACCACCACTCTTTCCGCTAATGATATCGCCTGTGCTGTTTTGATTGACAGTAAGGGCTGATTGACTACTTGAGGTAGCAAAAACGGATAATAAATCGTCTACTTCTACCGCACCGGGGATGCCTGATGGGCCGATATAGTTTGATATATTTTGAATCGGTTTTTCAAGATCAATAATTCCCGATCCATCTGGAGCAATTTTTATATTTCCATTAGAGCCAAGGTTTGTAGTAAGTAAGATTGTTTGACCACTTATATTAAATTGGCTTCCTGTTGCCTGAAAGGTATGACTTCCATTGCCTCCTATAGTTAAATTGCCCGAAGAATCGAGCGCGAGAAGCACATTTTGGGCAATATCGGGGTTGTCTGTGATAGGTTGGAGCCCTTCAACAGTTTGTGAATTCACTGCGTAATCAGTTGTTGGAATTTGCTGTCTAGGCGTTAGTTCCTGGTTATCTCCGACAGTAAGGCCAATATAAAGCGCAGGGTTATTAGCAAATAGACTCTGGTCCAATCGATTCCTTTCACCTAATGTCGCGGTGAAGTATCCATTTTGATCTGGTTTGATATCCTGTGTTTCTTGCCAAAGAAGAGCAGCCCCTGATGCACTGGGACTGTTATATAGAGCAAACCGCAGAGGTGTCTCTGCGGTTATTGGTGTGTCCGTATTATCTAGTAGCCTTCCTTGAAAGGATAGGGTCCTCGGCGGCGCAGTATCTTGCGCTGCAAGCACTGCTTGCTTTTGACCCGAGCCTGTCCCAGACCATGTGGCAAATAAAAGAGCTCCTGAAATAACAGTTCCTATTATGAGGATGCCAATATGCAAGTAATGGACGAAAGCGAAAGAATGATATTTTTTGTACCAGTCTGGTCTAGTATATCTGATGTGATAGAGAACTTTTTGCTTCCAATCCATGCTCTGAGTGGATAGTTTTAAAGGGGCGTAGAGTGCTTTGGCAAAGTTATGAACGGTTTCCGGCTTTGATCCTATTCGATATTGTTGTATTCTTTCTAAAACCGAGGTTAAATTAGCAGACCGTGGAGGCATAATGCTTGATGCCTTTGGAATAATTGTTTTAACTGATACTCCGGTTGGAATATATGAAGAAGATTTAAGGATAGTCGTTACCGGCGCAAATATTGTTTTCTTCCCCTTTTTCCATACAGAATAGTGAATAGCTTCAGCGAATTGCGCTATAGGTCCAAAAAATAGCAAATCAGTACCTAGATTGATAGCTTTTGTGGTTTTTTGCATCAATCTGAAAGGCGCAAAACGGGAATAATGAGATTGCCCTGTCTCATTCTTTTCAGAGATTCCCTGTAAAACCGTTAACGGCAACTCAGGCATTTGAACAGTAGGGAACTCTTCTTGGGTTACTGTCTTTGTACTCTCAGGTTCGGGTTGCATCAAGATATCTTCAAGTATTCCCTTGTCGCTGAGCCATCGTATATATCGTCGCAGAGATGAAAGTTTGCGGTTAATAGATATAGGTGAGAGTTTGGCTTCGTTAAGAAGCCTTGTTTTATATTGGTCTAATACATAGTTGTCAATTGATGTTAGTAGATTGCTATTTTGAGCCTGTCCAGCCACAGCGCTCTCATTATCAACAACTTGTCCTAGCCAATCAATAAATTGTTTTAGATCCGCAAGGTAATTTTTTATCGTCAGCCTGCTTGCATGCTCTGTGAAAAGATAATTTTTGAATTCTTTAAAAAAGAAAGGGTCTGTTTGATGCAGGCTTTGTTGGAGTTGTAAAAAAGGGTTATTATTTATGGCTCCAGATTCTTCTAGAAAGGCCGCAAATTTGCGAAGTGAAGATAGATAGCGTTTTAACGAACTTGCTGCTGGAAGGGAACTATGCCCGGTTAACTGTGTTTCTCTCTGAAAGCGTGAAATGACGTCAGTGCTAAGTTGTTGTGGCTCAAAAGATATTGTGTATGTTTTTTCAAACCAGTTGATAAACCTCCGTACGTCTGAAAGATAATTTTTTATCGTAAGATGACTCGGTGGATTTTTTTGTATCAGTAAATGATTTTTAAATTCTCTTACTATATCCATGTTTTTATTCCTGTGAAAAGTCTAACAAATTTATCTTTAAAAAAAGCCCTTTAGGTTCGAGATTATACGGATTATACCGATTATCGATAGAGTTTTTGTTTATTAATTCCAGGATATAAAACTTACATATGTGTTGTCAAGCCGGGAAAAACAGGATTGATGCATTGTGATATGATTTGAAATGTTATAAAAAGCTACTTTGCCATTTATTCGTTGTGAAAAGTTAGTGAAAACAATAAAGCCTTATGTGAAAACAGATATATTCATATATTTTTCTATAATATAAGACATTTTTGAGGCTAAGTATAGGAAGCCTTGAATCCGAAATATAGAATAGATTCGTTTGTAAACGCGTGTCGATAAATATGGGCTTTTTATTTGACTATTTAAAAACAGATAATTTATTATCTATATATGTGCGTTTTCTTCTAGCATAGAGAGTTAGTTAGCCTAAGCGCTCATTTTAGCAAAAGCAGCCTAGCTATGCCAGGTTATAAAAAACCTTTATTTAGTTTGACCTATCAATGGAAACATCATTTTTTAAGAAATGTAATCAAAGATGATTCCAGGCATACGTAACATGATAGCGCACATCTTGAAAAGCCTCATAAAGTCCACATTCGATATAGTAGAATGCTTTTATACCTACTATATTAAGAATAGGCCTAAAAATATTTGTTTTTTTATGCGCGTGAAAATTTTTTATAGAGAGATGCCTTGTTTTATGCCTTTAATAACTTTAGCCTCAAATAAGTCTGTCGTAAAGAGTTTTTTATGTAGAAGTTTACTATTAAGGAGTCGTTAGTAGTTAGAGTTCGCATGAAAAGTTATTTCGAAAGAGCTTTTACCTATAGTTGAAATAATTGATATATAATTCGGTTATTATTGCAATCTTATATTTAATTACCGAAAGAGCTAATAAGTAAGAATTATACCTTATTTGTCTATAGTTTGATATATTTAGTGGTTATTGGCGCTTATCATAGATGCTTTGCTACCCTCAGATATTGTTAAAAGAATTTTCTGATAGTCCAAAAGCTTTGATTTTCCTAAAGAGAAAACTGAAGGTAGTGCAGATTCATTTGTGGTAGTTTCGTTCATATAGAGAAATGGAGAATATGGGAATCTGTTTAGCAAGCGGATAGCCGTGATTGATGACATATTTTGATATATTTATAGTTTTATTTATTATATCTTCCAGTATATTACTACAGCAAATTTATTTTTAATTAATTTACTGTAGCTGTAGGAGGAGTACTAATTATTTTTAGCAGAATATATAACGCAGTGATACCTATGGAAAACATTGATTTTGCAACCTAAAATATACTTTTTGAGGCTAAATAGATGAAAGCCCTTTATTTGAGCTGTAAGGCCTTTTTCTATCTATATATGCGCGGTTGCTTTGGCTACTTTATAGTAGAAATTATTGCTAGTTGAGGCTAATTTGAGATAAGTCGTTTAAGACATTTTTTTCTTTACCCTCAAATAGATGAGTAAAATAATGACTATCAGAATACAAAGACTCAATAAATAATTAAGAGGAAAGGCAAAAAAATGAATTGTTCGTGCGTACATCGGACCATTTGGTGAAAGAGTAAGAGATAGCGTGGCTGTATACATACCCAAGAGAAACTGTTCAGGCCATATTAGTACTGGTGAATTTTGTGAAGTTGTATTTGATGAACCATATATCGTAGGATCGACAAAGGAGTTATTGGTAAAGGTTCTGCCCGTGCCTGCAAGAATAGTAGTTGAGGGAATAGTTACTCTGCCGATAGTTTGTCCAAACATATTCTTTATTAGTATTTGGCCGTGAGGAGAGATAAAATGCGCACCATTATTAAAAACGATGAGGCTGAATGGTACTGGTCCTGATTCTCGAAGGAATGGAGTGCTAAATGTATTAATGGTCCCTTGAATACTTGATTGATCTCCAATAGCCAATAGGACATTTACTGCAATGCCTGTCTGAATTTTAGAAGAGGTAGATTGATCCTCATTGATGTTATTTGTACTATTTTGATTAATTCCTAAAGTATTTTCCAGAAAGATTAACGAGAAATAATAATCACTGTTTGTTTCGTCGGAAGGAAGAATGATATGCAATCTTAGATGTGCTGATTGTTTGGGACCAAGAGAGATTGTGTTTTGAGAGTTGTTATTGTCATCGACGACTTGCATCTTCTCAAAAATTTTCTTGTCTTCGCCAGGGATTGGCTGGCCGTTTTTTACAAATATTACATTACCATTTTGAGATGCTTGAGGATCAATTGCTTTGTATCCAATTGTCAGAGTAATCGGTTGGTCGCTTTGATCTTTAATGGTGAACGGCGCCCAAATATCTGCGGGTGGTTTGGCTTGTATTTTCAAAACTGACGGAGAAACATTAAGAGATATATCATCCGCTAATGCAGGTTTTTGTGAAAGATCCAGTAGTAAAAATAGTAGTGCGAAGAAAAGAACACGTTTCATACAAATTTTTATTTATCATTAAAAGCCGGGTACTGCCAGATACGTTATACTATTATAGTACGCGGTAACTTTCTGTGTACCAGGGATGTTAACCTTATATGTTATGACTGCTTTATTTTGATGAGTGTTTCCATTGTTGATCATTAATGGTTCTGCCTGTTCGTTTAATGAATCTTCCGGATATTGTTTGAAATAATTTGAATTTGCGAATTGCGGATCGCAAAGTGTTGGATCTTGACTGTCGCAGCGATATCCAAATCCATAGGTCAAGGTATTAGTCCATACAGCGGCGGTAAAAGAAGAGCAATCTCCATTATCGCAACTGGTATTTTGGATAATATCGTTTTTTGCAGATTCGAGTGGACGATTTTCATAAGTAAGTATTTCTGCACCAAATTTCGGATCCGAGAATGAAATACCGGAGGTTCTGATAACAGGGTTTGTAGAAGAAAGAATTCCATAGTCGACGGTATTTTGTAAAACATTAATTGAAAACGAATCATTGGAGGTGTTCACTGTGTAATTGGGTCCGGTGGTGAATTCCGGTTGAGGTGTTGAAATTCCAAGAACTTGGTTTTTTGGGGGGGGGATTTGAGTCGGTTGAGGATTGGTATCGATATTTCCGACATCTATAGAATAGTTGCCGTTTGAAAGAGTATCAGCATTTGCGATTGAAGGAAAGTGAAAAACTGCAGTAATAAGTAATAAGCAATAAGTGATAATCAATACATTAGGTTCTTTATTTTTGTTTGTTTTCATTTGTCTCTCCTTGTTGGATCGACACAATTTTATCATTTTCATTGCACTCCCATGGTAGTTTATTTTTGTTAAAAAGACAACGGCGTGTCTGCAATTTATATTTACGAAGATATTTTTCTATATTTCTCCAGCAGATTAGAGCCAATAATTTAAAACTACAAGACTATATGGGTGAAGACGAAAGTTTTTTGTTAACTATTTAAAAGAGTATAAGTTTTAAGCTAGCCTCATTTTAAATATGTAAAAATATATCAAAATACATAAGATTCTTTTTGAAGGTCAAATCATTGAAAATAGTTACAGGTCTTTTTTTGTGGCAGTTATCTAAGCGTATGCTTGGAAAATTTCTTCTTTTGCGATATTTAATAGTATGCTATACTTGCTGTAAATGATCCAAAACAAAGCTAAATCAAAGGAAACGTCAAAGAAAATATACGACCATTTAGCGATTGAGCCGAAATGGCAAGCTAAATGGGATAAGGAGAGGGTCTATCAGCCTGAGTTAGAGTCTGCTAAGGCTGAGTCAGCTTCAGGAGAAATAAAAAATGAGGCTATAGGGAAGAGCAAAAAGTCAAAGGGACCTTTCTATAATCTTATGATGTTCCCATATCCTTCAGCTGAGGGTTTGCATGTCGGAAGTATGTACGCTTTCGGCGGGGTTGATGTGTATGGACGATTTAAACGGATGATGGGGTATGAAGTTTTTGAACCAATGGGTCTAGATGGGTTTGGAATTCATTCAGAGAACCACGCTATTAAAACAAACACGCATCCTGTAGATCATGCAAAGAGGACGGAAGAAAATTTCTATAGGCAGTTGCATGCAATTGGCAATTCCTACGCTTGGGGAAATAAATTAGAGACATATAGCCCTGATTATTATCGATGGACCCAGTGGTTGTTTGTACAACTTTTTAAATCAGGATTGGCTTATAAGAAAAACTCTCCGGTCAATTTTTGTCCCTCATGTAAAACCGTTTTATCTGACGAACAAGTCATCGATGGTAAATGTGAACGGTGTGGATCTGTCGTTGAAAAGCGCGATCTTGAGCAGTGGTTCTTCAAAATTACTGACTATGCCGAGCAGTTATTGGGTAATATTAAGGATTTGAACTGGACGGAAAAAGTAAAATTGGCACAGAGAAACTGGATAGGAAAAAAGGAAGGAATTAATATTACATATAAAATCGCCAATAGTAATGAAACTGTTACCATTTTTACAACACGTCCTGACACCAACTTCGGTGCCACGTTTATCGCACTTGCACCTGAGCACGGACTCGTTTCAAAACTGATAAATGGAGTGGTTAAAGCAGATCCTCAATTGGTGAAGAAAATCCAAATATATATTGATAAAGCCAAAAACAAATCTGAAATAGAAAGGCAAGCAGAAGGAAAAGAAAAGACAGGTGTTTTTACTGGATTGTATGCTACTAATCCATTAACTGGTTATCAAATGCCGATTTGGGTATCTGATTTTGTTCTTGGCGGATTTGGGACTGGTGCTTTGGTCGGTGTGCCGGGACATGATAAAAGAGACTTTGAGTTTGCGACGAAGTTCGGTTTGGAAATTATTAGAGTTGTCGTAGGCAAAGATGGGGATTCATCTCCAATTACAAAAATAGAACAGGTACAGGAAGAAGATGGAACGATGATTAATTCTGGTTTCTTAAACGATATGGATATTCATAAAGCAACTGTGAAGATCATGGATCATATTGAAAAAGAAGGTTATGGAAAAAGGGAAGTGACGTATCATTTGCGTGATTGGTTAATTTCTCGTCAGCGATATTGGGGACCACCAATTCCGATGATTTATTGTGAAGCATGTGCAAAGAACAAACCGAAAGTTTTAGTGATTCACGGAATAGCAGGGGATAGCAATGATAATTGGTTTCCGTGGTTTAAGCCATTGCTTGAACAACGCGGATATGATGTTATTATTCCCGATTTGCCAAATCCAAATAACCCAACGCTTAAAGAGTGGATTGATGCATTAAAAAAATTGGGCATAACAAAGAAAGATAATCTAACAGTAGTTGCTCATAGTTTGGGTGGACCAACAGCAGTTGAATTTATCAGACAAAGTAAATTGTCGGTTGGGAAACTGATTCTTGTTGCACCAACCGCAAAAGAGCAAGGAGAAAAGAATTGGGAAGCATTGAGAAAAGCTGGATATCCACATGCCGAAAAGGTAATTAAAATATTTAACAAATCAACTGAAAAGCTTAACGATGTTGCAAAATTAATAGACCAAACAGTTTTATATCTTTCAGATAATGACCCGTTTGTCCCATTATCAGTTGAAAAATCATATAAGTCATTGCAGCCAAAAGTAAAAATTTTCAAAAAGCATGGGCATTTTAATGCTGGTGCAGGGATTCTCGAATTTCCAACAATTCTTGAAGAGTTTCCTCAAGTTGAGTCACACAATCTCGGCTGGCATCCTGTTCCGGAAGAAGATTTGCCGGTGAAATTGCCATATATTGAGAATTTTAAACCATTGGGAACAGGCAAAGCGCCTTTGGCAAATCATCCTGAATTTTATGAAACGACCTGTCCACACTGTGGCGGCAAGGCAGTTCGCGAGACGGATGTATCGGATACTTTTTTGGATTCGAGTTGGTATTTCCTCAGATATCTTGCAACAGATTTGAAACATGTGCCGTTTCCTATGGCCGCCGAAAAAGCTGAGGGATTTGCCGGCGCGAAGAAAGATGAAATTGAAAAAGCAGAAAAAAGAAGAGACTGGTTGCCCGTGACGAGTTATATCGGTGGAGCAGAGCATTCAGTGCTGCATTTGTTGTATGCACGGTTTGTTACCATGGCGTTAAAAGACATGGGGTATGTGGATTTTGAAGAACCGTTTTCAAAATTCTATGCGCACGGATTGATCATCAAAGATGGCGCAAAGATGAGTAAAAGTAAAGGCAATATCATAAATCCTGACGATTACATCCGAAAGTACGGCGCGGATACGTTGAGAGCCTATTTATTATTCTTAGGACCATTCAATCAAGGCGGCGATTTCAGAGATTCAGGAATAGATGGGATGAGCAGGTTCTTAAAAAGAGTGTGGAAGTTGTTGAGTGCGCAAAGCATTATGAGTGAAGGGAAAATGACAAATGAGCGTTTGAAAATGATGCATGAGACAATTAAAGGGATAACTGAAGATATGGAAAATCTGCGGTTTAATACTTCGATTGCAAAGTTGATGATCTATTATAATTTCTTATCCAAACAAGCATTTTTGACAAGGGAAGAAGTTGAAGTATATCTTAAATTATTTGCCCCGTTTGTCCCACATATGACAGAAGAACTATGGCATGATTTAGGGTATAGCGGAAAAGGAGAGAAGAAAAAATTTGAATCGATTCATACCAGTGAGTGGCCAACTTATGATGAAAAATATTTGAAACAAGACTCTGTAATCGTTGCAGTTCAGGTGAATGGTAAGTTGCGAGCAACGCTTACCGTTCCTGTTGCTGATAAAGATAAAAAGGAACTGCTTGAGAAAATGGCAAGAGAAGATGAACAGGTAGTAAAGTTTCTTAATGGTAAAATTAAACAGATTATTCATGTCCCCGGGAAGATTTTGAATTTCGTGGTTGCGTAACGTTGCGGATTAGATTATAAAGAAATTATGGAAGCAGGAGAACACGAAGTAGATCGAGCTGAAAGAAATCCGTATGAAGAATTAGGGGATTGGATAATAGAATCTCCTGATCACCGACAAGGAAGAGCATTGGCCGTTTCGGATTATGGAGCACAAATGGCCGCTGAAACTATTCTTAATGATCCCGATGCCGATCCACACGAACATGATGAAGCGGAAACAAGAGTGGTTGTCATACAAGAATTATCACGTAAGAATAGGATACTGGTCTATGGTTATAGAGATGCACGGGAACAATTACCTAAAATGGAATTAATAGATAGGATAAGAAAGCATGAAGGAGCAAGTATCGGATTAGCAGATGTTGAAGTGACACCGGATAAAATTCCATCATTAGCTTCTTTCTCTACAGGTGACGGCTTACAACGTGTTGGGGAAAGATATTCTCAGCCGCTTCCTCCTTCTTCTCAACGCTAAATTAACCTCTTTAAAAATGAGCTTAAACATTCTATAGTTGAGCTATGGACTGGAATGAACAGATACTTCCATTTTTCAAAGAACATGCAATTGCTTTGACATATGGTTTAATTGGCGTTATTTGTGTAGGGTATGGTTTGATCAATTTGTCTTCTCCTCAACAGAGTAATGATCCGCAGTTCCCTTCGATACAGCCAGCGTCATCTAAGGTAATGGTCTCACAAACTCAGAAACAAATAACGATTGACATTGAAGGTGCTGTTCAAAAACCCGGTGTTTATAAGGTATTTGCTGACAGCAGAATTAAAGATGCGCTTGCAGCAGCAGGAGGATTATCTCAAACTGCTGATCGTCAACAAGTGGCTCAAAATCTCAATTTGGCATCTCCATTGACTGACGGGGCAAAATTTTATATTCCTGCTGTTGGAGAGCAAATGACGACTTCTGGAGACGCTTCTAATAATTCATCTGGAACTGTTGCCGGCTCTAGTACAGTTAACATCAATCAATCAAGCGAAGAAGAACTCGATGCGTTACCTGGCATAGGACCGGTGACCGCATAGAAGATTATTGCTAACAGACCATATCAAAGTATCCAGGATCTGGTGAATAAAAAAGCGGTAGGGCAGAGTGAGTTTATAAGAATAAAAGATCAGGTGAGTGTCTATTAAAAATTTCAGGACCTGTCACGGATCTCTCCATCAATGAGCAAGGTAAAAATTATCGTTATTTGTACATTTTTTTTATTGTTGTTAGCTTTCCGTTTTATATAGTTCTATCTTTTACATCCTGCATATCATGATGGGCAGCACGTTACGATTGTTACAACATTACAAGCAGAACCAACAAGGGGAAGTGGTTGTCAAAAGTTTACGATACGAACACTGACTAATCAGCTAATCTCTGTAACGACAGACACAAAATCACAGTATCATTATGGGCAAGTTTTGGTACTTGTGTATTTTCAATCGGTTGTATCATATTTTGGTCAGAGTGATTGGGTGTTTCATGTGAATAATTTCCCTCCTGAGATGTGGATTGGATATTATTGTCTGATTGCAGTGTGTGTTTTGTGGAAGAAGAAAAAAATGCAGTTACGCCTCGCCCTTCAAAATAACTACAATTGATGCGGCAAGGATCAAAATTCCGCCGATGAATGTCGCAATTGTTGGGATTTCATTGAAGAAGAGAAAGGCAAAGAATACGCCGAAAAGGAGTTCGGATAAAAGAATAATGCTTGCGGATGTCGCATGAAAGTATTCAAAGCCTTTGGTCATCGCAAGCCAAGCTGCAAAATTATCAATCCCGAAAAGAATCGTTACCAGCCATGCCGTTGTCGAGACATGGGTTATACCGTTTTGAAAATAAAATGAGTGATCAACGAAAAGCCCCAAAGCACCAACAACAATTGTTCCTAATAAAGTATTGACAAGCATCATGTAGCTCGCACGATATTCTGGCAATTTTTTTCTTGCAATCAAATATCCTGCTTGTGTCAATGCGGAAAGAAAGGCAAATGCTCCTCCGAGTTTCCATGTTGCAAATGCCGTTGGCTGAAAAAGGAGAAGAAGCGCAATAAAACTAAGAACCAATGAAATGATATTGAATTTATTGACTTTATCTTTGAGCAAGATAAATCCCAGAACAGGTGCAACAATGGCATAGGTATAAAAAAGAAATAATGTTGTACTGACTAAGGTATTAAGGATGCCGATTGTATAAAAGACATTGGTCAATCCATAACCAACAATTCCCGCAAATAGAAGGGTCGGTATATGTTTTTTAGGAAGAACAATTTTTGCTTTTGCAACGAATTTGTAATAAAGTAGGGCACAGACAAATGCGACAACGTAGCGCAATGAAACTTGTGAAATCGGCGGGATGCCCTTATTCCCAAGCATGCGGATTAACACTGGCATAATGCTATAAAGAAACGCTGACAAGAGAAGAAGGAAAATACCTTTATTGGCTTCACTTTTTTTGTTCATGAGGGAATTATATCATTGTTAGTTCGTCAGCCGTTGAGGTTTTGCTGCTGAAATAAGTGCAGGATGTTGTCCCGTTGGTGCTGTCACAGCTTTTGCATTATCAATTGGTAATGTGAAAGAAATTGTTGTTCCACGTCCTTCTTCTGATTCAAGATTTACTGTCCCACCATGTGCCTCAACAACGCCTTTGACAATATAGAGACCAAGACCTGTCCCAACGCTACCGTGGTCAGCTCCGCTTAATTGAGTGAATTTGGTGAAGAGTAAATGCTGTTTTTCTTTGGGTATACCTGCTCCTGTATCTGAAACTGCAACAATAACGCTTCCGATTGCTGGTTTAGCACTGATTTTTATCGTGCCGCCGGAGGAGGTGAATTTCAAACTATTTGAGATAAGGTTGTTGACCACCTGTCCGATGTGAATTGGGTCGAAATTGAACAGAGGTAGTGATGGGTCGATATCAACAATGATGTTGATAAATTTCTCATGAGCAGCCGCTTGGAAAATCTGAGCACGTTCTGCGATAAGATGTTTGAGGTCGCCTGGTATTTTTTGAATAGTGAAGAGTCCTGCTTCCAATTTTGCTGCATCAAGAATCAACGCAACTTCATCAAGCATTCTTCGCGCTTGTCCCGCAATTAACGTGAGAATTTTATTTTTTTCTTCTTCAGTCAGTGGGCCGGGAGGATTAATAATTAACTCAGAGCTCGCCTTTATAGCAGTCAGCGGACTTCGCAGTTCATGTACCATGACATTCGTGAAATCTTCTTTCATCTTGGCGACGGATTTTTCAAGGGTAATGTCATGCAAGAGTACTGAAACGCCAATGACTTTTTTCTCTGTTGTCACATTCACATCAAAGACTGGGGTGATGAAAATTTGGAAAATTTTTTCACCAAGAGTTACTTCCTTTTCTTCAATGACGCGCTTGTGATTGATAGCACGCTGAATTTTATTGGAGAAATCATAGCTGTTGGGTAACGCGCTGAGAAGGTCAATTGTAGAAGGATTGTCTTTGGGAATTCCCAAAAAATCTTTGGCAGCATCGTTGATAATTGTCAATTGTCCGTTGGGATCGACCATAAAAAGTCCATCGACAAGACTGCCAATCATTGCCATTAGTTTTCCTTCTTCCAAAGTGAGGATATTTTCAAGTCGAGAGAGAGCTTCTGAAGCTTGGGCAGCGATTTTGTAAAGCGTTGTCATCTCTGCTTCGGTAAAATTATTCTGTTTGGTGGATGCGACTGTCAGAATACTCACCACCCGATCGTTGACAATAAGCGGCACATGGAAAAAAGAAGAAGGAGTTGCGTGATTGAGGTCATCAAGTGCGGCTCCCATAATATTTTCATCTTCTGGCAGTTGCATAGTATTTGCCTCAATTGCAAGATACGATTGAAACATGGCTGTCTTTATTGTTTCGATATACTGTTTGCTAACAGGATCTTTTACATGTACGGTGAATTTAAGCAAATTATCCTGCAAGACCAGCGAAGAAACCGTTGAGTAGCTGACCAACGCGTCAAGACTTTCAACAATCACATCAACGACTTTTCCAATTTCAAGAGAATAACCAATCCGGTCCTGAATCTCTTTCATCATAGTAATCTCAAAGAGCCGTTGTTTTTGTTTGAGTTCATTATCAACAAGTTGTTTAATTGCTTTTTCTTCGCGTAGAGAATAAACAATTGCAACGATGCCAAAAATGATTGTTGTAGCAATGGCGATGACTGAAATAATTATTAACATAATTCAGAAAAATCGGAATACTCAGAATCCCCAATACATCAGCAAATCGGACCATCAGAGTTTTTGATTAGTCTGAGTTTCCGATTTGCTGATATTCTGATTTCCCGAGTTTTCAGGAACGGCTGATGGTTGGATTGGTGAAAGGGAACTCAATAGCGGTTGCATTGTTTTTTTTACCAAGGGGGATGAAAGTTCACGGAATTCCTCAATAAAACGGGTGACAACATCTTCGGGTTTACCAGAAATGGCCAATACTGTGCCGTCGTCGCTGATTGTTAATCCTAAGACATTGCGCACTTTCATTAACACAATGTGACGACCAAGAATAGTTACTTGTTTATGAATTGCATCGTTAAGAAGTTTTTGATACAACTGGGCAGTGTCCATGACTTTTATGCAGAGCCGGTGGGATTATTATCACCGGACGTATTTGTGGATGCGGGAGGTGTTGGCGTACCTGCGTCTGATTTGTTCATTTCATTAAAAAGCGTTTTCACTTTATCGACAAGGTCTTTGGTTTCAATTTGATATTTGAGAATATAATCAACAGCACCTTGCGCGATGGCATCCTTCATCATTTGATTTTCGTTATAGTTTGATATCAGAATAACGGGAATTGGGCTTGTTTCAGGGTCTTGTTTGAGTGTCGTAAGCACTTCATTGCCAAGCATGTCCGGCATAATTTGATCAAGAAGTATAAGATCAGGTTTTTGTGATTTTGCTTGGTTGATGCCGTCCTGTCCATTCGTGGCGTTATCGACATCAAATCCTGCGCTTTTCAGCCCCATTGACCATGTTGTTGAAGTTAGCTGATCATCGTCGATGATAAGAATTTTCATACCTTACCATAAAAGTATCAGGATTTTTCAACAATTGCAAGGAGTAAACTAATTTTGTTTAGCGGGTTGTTCAGTGAGCGAAGGAGTGGGGCTTCCCGCTACATGTCTGCCTGTCGGTCTTGAGAGCCATCTTCTTCTCCGAGGTTTTTCCTCAGTTGTTGTTCTATCCTGTTTTAATACTATTTCTTCACTAGGGATTCCCTGTCTTTTTTCCTCTTCTCTTACTTTTTCTAGAGCAACTTCTCTATATGTATCTTCAAAAATTGGATCCTTTCTTAAGTCAGGTCTATGATATGTCTCATATTCTCCTAGGATTTCTTCTAAATCAGCATCTGACATTATAAGCAAACGGACCAGAACCCACTGCAGAAGACGTTCTCAAATA